>Ga0172364_10000084_pt1 | contig 50889 bp, 50 predicted proteins | sample LakKivSesite10cm_FD_114545 | JGI IMG/M metagenome (GOLD analysis project Ga0172364, IMG submission 114545) | Sediment microbial communities from Lake Kivu, Rwanda - Sediment site 10cm | ecosystem: Environmental > Aquatic > Freshwater > Lake > Sediment | place: Rwanda: Western Province, Lake...
AGAGGTTTCCTCTTTCCCGTCCTATCACTGTGGTATCCCGAGAAAGACTTCAACAAGCTTGACGTTCCGTCGGATAATCCCTCGATCAGGCCTAGGGCTTCAGGTCCCGCCCCAAGCTCAAGCGCGAGGAAGAACGGCAGGATCGCGGACGCGGTCTCGTGACTCAGGTCGCTCAGGAGGCTTGTCAACCCCATGAAGAACACGTTGCCCGTGAGCCAACGCTTCCAACCCTGCTTTGGCACAGCAGACTCCTCCTTCTGGCCGCCTTGGGTGTCTAGCCCAACGTCCTGAGCGAAGTCGCAGCCGTCGCCCGCGTCTTGCCCTGTGGCAACGCATTGCAGGATATCTTGAGTACGGTGAAGGCGTTCCGCGACGCCCGCCCTCTGAGGATCAGGTTTCACCTGTCGACCACCTCTTAAACTATCTTCAGATAGAAGCTGTCAGCCCTGCAAACGTTGGAGCTAGGACGGTTCAGGCGGCTGAGGCCGCCAAGGCGAGCTTCATCGCCGGTAATTGGGCCTCTAGAACCACACTTATAAGAATTGCAGAACGGCATCTGTTGCAGACGGCGAGCGAAAGAGGGTGACTTGTGGAAGAGCGCAACGATGTCCAATGCCGAACAAGGAGCGAACTCTTATAAGGGCAACAAGTCTGGGCGACTTGTGGCGATGAGGCTCGCCCTGGCGGCTATCGCCGCCTAGATTGCCTCAGCTTCCTGGCTGCTAGGCTGATAGCTTCTACCTGACTAGTGGTGAAGAGGTCTATGCTAGACCGGAGCGACCTGGAAAAGAGAATCGCAACACTAGGGCGAGGAGTGTCGGCTCACTCGACATCAGGACTCAAGGGCGAGGCATGGGTCGCCAAGGTCTTGGAGTACGTCTTGCTTAGGCAAAACCAGGACGGCGGCTATGCCTTCGCTCAGGGGCTTGAGTCCAACGCGCAGGACACCTTCTACGGCTTGGCGACCCTAGAGATGCTGACCGCCGGGTTCCCTCGCATCGAACACACCCTGAGGTGGCTTCGAGGTTTCCCAACAAGGGACCTCTATGCCCTTTATTACGTCTCCAAGGCGCTGTGGATATGCGACGAGCCCTCCAACGGTGGCCTTAGAGATCGCGTCCTCGCCCTTCGCAGGGCCGATGGATCGTTCAGCACAACAGATGTGGACATCGAGGCCACGTCAGAACTCGTTTCGACCTTCATGGCAACCGAGTTGCTCTGTCGACTAGGGCCTTCCGAAGATAAGGAGGTGACGATAAACCGGTTACTAAATCGTCAGAACGACGACGGAGGGTTCGGAGTGGGCCATCGTTCCAATCTTCGGTCCACGTTCCATGCCCTCGCATCCTTGAACAACCTAGGCTATCCGGTCGAATCAATGCGAAGGGCGGTTGGGTTCGTCAGATTGTGCGAGCTCCCCTCAGGCGGGTTCTCCGTCGTTCCTGACATTTCGATGTCTTGTCTGGAAGACGCCTACTACGGTCTGTCTGCGCTCGAAATGGCGGGCGAGCGAACCCTATACCCCGAGAATACGGCAACCATAGTGCGCAACTGTCAGAACTCGAACGGCGGCTTCAGGCGCTCGCCCAGTCTCGGGATATCGACGCTTGAAGACACTTACTTCGCGTTGATGATACTGTGTAAGCTCGACCGCATCCAGTGGTGAAAACATGGTTCCCGAAGGGAACTCGTCACGAACAAATGAACGCGAAGAGAAATTGACAGATGGGCCTGGGGTCACACGAGGGAACGAGAGAGATCATGCAGTCAGAGCCGGCGCATCGAACGTCGACGATGGGACCGCCGGTTTCCATGGTGGCGAGCCACAGCCTAGCGACCAGCCAGAGACCCCTCTCTCGCGCATGTTTGAGGAGAAGCACGCAAGCGCCATCGGGGCCGGTTGTCTAGCCCTTGAGCGCTACATCGGTGAGCTTAGGGATACCCTCCTTAAGGGCGAACCCCCCGAGTCCGCCGGGGTTGGAGGCAAGGCCCTCCCGCTACCCACTGAGGAGGCGGAACGCGTCGAAGCGGTTCTTCAAGAACTCTACGACGAGATCGAGGGAATCAGGAGGAGGTTCGACCGAGGATATGGGCATAGGCCCCCCGACCTATCACTCACATACATGTGGGCAAGCGTCCTGCTCGGAAAAATGGAGGAGGTAGTCGAGGCGCTTAAGCCCGACAGGCTCCAGAAAGCGAGAGGGGAATTGCCTCCTGACGACAGCAGATTCCTTTCGGAAAGACTGTCGGTGATAGGGCGAAAGATAACAGAGCTTCGAGACCGCTACACAACATCTAGGCCGGAGGACGCCCTCTCACACGAAGACCACTAGACTCTCGACACCAAGTAGGGCCATCGTGCGCCTCGCGGGCTCAGGCTAGGCTCACAGGAACTCGAAGGCTGTGGGGTTCAAGGAGCTGAACTCATGCGCGCCTGCCTTCCCAGCCACGCTCTCCGTCTGCACCATTCCCGGATGTCGGATCCCCAGCAGGCCACGCGAGCCCAGTCCGGCGAAGCGAGTTCTGCATCAGCGCCTTGGCCTCCCCCAACGTCGTTGTCTGCTGTGCCCCCTTTTCCATATCCTTCACTGTCACCTTCCCCTCAGCAGCCTCACTCTGTCCGACAATCACGGCAAACTTGAACCCTCTGACTGCTACCCTTTCCATCCTTGAGGACAGGGACCCCGTTGACAAGTCAAGCGTGACAGGCGTTCCCCCCCCTCTCAATTCCTTCAGCACGCGGAGCCCATATCTGTGCGATCCCGGATCAAGGATCACAACTGTGGCATAGGGCGAGACCTTATCGACTCGCCCGAACTCCTCTCCCATCACCAATCTGTCCACACCCAAGGCCATTCCAACAGCAGGAACCTCGGCCCCGAGAAGGGAACACAACCCATCGTACCTGCCGCCTCCTGCTACGGCCAAATTCAAGCCCTTGACGCTCACCTCGAAGATCATCCCCGTGTAGTACTCGATCCCTCTGGCGAACCCAAGGTCAATCATGATCCTCCCATTGGCAACCTCGTTCGCGAAATCCACGAGCTCTCGAAGCTCCTCCAGCCTCTTCAAGGCTTGCGGTATGTCACTCACCAGATCCCTGGCCCGACTGAAGATGAGTTCGGTGTCCCTTCCCTTTGTTTCCGCCAAGTCCTTCATCAGGAGGTTTAATTCCGACCCCCTTCGCCCCAGGCTCTTAGCTAGCTTCTGCCTCTCTCCTCTGTCGATCATGCCGAGGACCGCGTCTTGGCGTACACCAGTGATGCCAAACTTGTCCAACACAGCCCTAATCACCCCCTGATGACCGATCTTGACGGTGAAGTCGCTGAACCCGAGCTCAGAGAGCAACGTCAAGGTTATGTCAAGTACTTCCACATCCGCGAGCAAACTGCTGGATCCGAACAGCTCACACCCTACGTGAGTGAACTCCCGAAACCTGCCACGTTGAGGCTCGTCGTATCTGAACATGTTCGCCACATAGGACAATCGAACTGGCATGCGCTTGCCCTTGAGCTTGAACGCCACGTATCTAGCCACGGACGGCGTGCCTTCCGGCCTGAGCACGACATCTCGACCACCAAGGTCCCTGAACCTGAACATCCGGTGGCGGATTTCCTCCCCTGACTTCAGCTCTATTAGGGCAGCGGGTTCGACCGTCGGTATCTCCATTTCCTCATAACCGTAAAGCTTGAAGAGGGCCCGGCTTGTCTCAATCACCTTCAGCTTCGCGGCGAAATCCTCGGGGGGTAGTTCTCTGAACCCCCTAAGCGGCTGCGCGTCCTGCTTCCTTACCCTCAAATCCTGAGAGCACCTATCACGAACGCCAACATCGCCAGCAACATCCACACCCTGACCAGATTCTTCTCCCTCCTGAGGGCACTAGCATCGTCCATCCTGAGGATCCGGACCGAGGATGCTATGAGCAGCACCGCGACCACCGCGATCGCATACGGGTAGTATTGGTTCGTTATCCCTAACACGATTGGAAAGAGGCTCAGCAGGACCGCGGTCATGTAGAGGGAAACTGCCAACCACTTCGCCGTCCGAGCCCCATAAGTCACGGCTATCGTCATGACCCCTCTCCTCCGGTCCCCCTCAGTGTCGGGTATGCCCTTGTGCACCTCTCGCCCCAGGTTTCCCAAGAACGCCACCAGTGCGAACAGGATGAGGTACGTCTCAACATGTCCGACTGCTATCAGGCCGCCTCCTACGAAGGACATTGCCACTAGGGCACTCACCAGGACGTTCCCCAACAGGCCCATCCTCTTCAGGTAGAGGTTGTAGACAACGCACATGAACGCGACAATCGGAGGTATTGTTACGAACCAGATGTTGAACGTGGCGCCCCCGGCCACCACTCCGGCGACCAGAATCGCGACTGAGAAGAGCATCGCCTCTTCCTCCTTCAGCTTCCCCGAAGGTATCGGTCGGCTCGGCTCGTTCACCCTATCGATATCTATGTCAACTATATCGTTCGTCACCATAGCGAACGCTGTGTAGAGCCCACAGGTCATAGTTCCAGCCAACAGTTCAGGGGAAAGCTGCAGCTCGCCAGTCGAGATCACGTAACCCACTATGACGCCGATGCCCATGAGTAGAACGTTAGCCGGCCTGACCACCTTGAGCAGGATCCCCGGCTGCATCACGCCAACGACCTCGATATGGTGTAGTACACGATCTCGTTCCTCCTATCAATGACGGCCAAGATGAGGGTCTTTCTGTTGGACTGAGCCCTTTTCAGGATGTCGACCAGCTTCCCGAACTCCGTCGGGGCCCCCTCGCAAAGACCGACCACGAGGAACTTAGGAGGCTGTGCCGGGTACTCGCCCCTCTCATACACGTTGAAGTCTATCCCCAATCCGTAGCCCTCCCTCGTCGTGTATCCTCGGGTGCGCAGGTCTCTCAAGACCAAGTACTTGTACCAAGAGTTCTTGTCGCTCTTGTTGGCCTTCCTGGCGAGTTCCTCGAACGCGTAAGCCTGCCCCCTTCTTGATGTCACCTTCAACCTCTTGGTCTCCGTGAGGAACAGGGCCTCTGGAAGGGACAAGCGGACCTGCTCTTCCCCGAGACCGAACCCTCTGTCTGACAGCCACTTTGTCTGCTCGGGGTCGTTGACCAATATCTCATCGCCCCGCAAGAGCCCGTCAATCTGAATCTCAGCTTCCCCTTCCTCCAAACCTGCGACTTCATAGACGCGGTTCATTACGTATAAAACCGTTGACTCCCCGCCTGACATGTCTCCGTGAGCCGAGGATTGTGATTCGAGCGGGCCCGCTGGGATTTGAACCCAGGATTTGCAACTTAGGAGGATCGGCGCTGCGCTCTGCCGCCTTAATCCTGACTAGGCCACGGGCCCAGTGTCCGGGGCGCGGCTCGTTATTTTAACCTTAGACCCATAAGTCGTGGGACGAATTGGTGCGAGGGCCGGGACTTTCGGTCGCTCTCGAACCCGGGTAGGCCTTCGCCACGAGATCTTAAGTCTCGCGCCTTTTCCTAGCTCGGCCACCCTCGCACCCGTGGAACAAGGTTCGTTCAGTCTTTAATAGTTTCCAGCTTCGTGAGGGCGTTCCAAATCCTCGTCCTAGACAACATGGAGAGGTTCGAGTCCTGGTTCGCTTCCTCCAGCAACTGGATCGCGGACGCCGCTTTCATCGCGGGACTGATATCAGTTCTGCCGAGGCAATCGACCGTCTCCTTGATGAGTTTCTTCACGTTCTTCGGCGTGCTCATATCTGCCTGGACGACCTTTACCGACTCAACCACCTTGAGAATCTCCTGCTCAGCCCTTTGCCTCCTTTGCTTCGCCGTAGTCATGGACACGGTCGCCTCCGCGAAATTTCTATATCGTCAGTCAGGAGCTCCATTATTAAAAGATGATGTCAGACGAAAAGGTGCGCGAAATGGCCGAGCTGCTCTCCTCAGGTGCCACCATGCTGTCCGAAGCATGTCCAAAATGCGGCTCACCTCTGTTCAAGTTGAGGGATGGCAAGGTCGTGTGCGTCTCATGTGACCATCCAACAGAGGAGAGGATAGCGGGCGAACCCGCAACTACCAGCCCGCCCGTGGACAAAGCCGCCCTCAAGGCGAGTCTGAGGGATATCCTGAACGAGAAGCTGCCCCCTTTGATCGCCGCCCTAAAGGAAGCAAGAGACCCGGATGAGATAAGGACCATCCTCTCCTGTATCTCCGAGATCTTGGAGTTCTTGGGGGAAGAGTGAGCAAAGCGGATGGGCGCTTCCCCCGGGCCCTATAGCAGAGATGGCTCGTACTTGACACACCCGTTGGTGAGGAAGGGCAGCGTAGACTGGAGGGACTATCAGGTAGAGTTGGCTCGCTCCGCCCTCGATGCCAGTTCGCTTGTGACTTTGCCGACGGGCTTGGGAAAGACGGTAGTTGCCGCTCTCATCGCAGCGGAGCGCCTCACAAGGGAGCCAAACTCCTCAGTCCTCCTCATGGCCCCGACTAGGCCTCTCTGCCAACAGCACAAGGACTTGCTGCTCCGCGTTCTGAAAGTGGACGGGGACGACGTCGGACTATGGACAGGCGAGACTCCCCCCGGCGACAAGGGCCCCTCCATCCCCAGGATCTTGGTCGCGACGCCTCAGCTCATGTTGAATGAACTCACCAAGGGCAATGTCTCCTTGTCTGGCGTGTCTACACTCATGTTGGATGAGGCGCATCGAGCGGTGGGCAACTATGCGTATGTTCCAGTAGTCCGCATCTACCTCGGCCAGAGGGAACGCCCGCACATAGTCGGGTTCACGGCTTCGCCCGGCGACCCGCGAAGATTGGCCGAGATATCGGCAAACCTGAACTCTGAGAGGGTTGTCGCCAGAAGCGAGGAAGATGCCTCGGTAGGCAAGTACGTCGAGAAGGTGAACACGCACTTCGTCCCGGTGGCCATGCCCCCTCCCATAGTAGAAGCTAGGGCGCTATTGACCGAGGAACTGAACGAGTTGCTGTCCTCACAACCCGTCAAGGACGAGATCAAGGGTTCAAGGCCGACGTTTAGGTCGATAACCGAGAGGATGAACGATCTCAGGAGGAGGGCGGTATCCGAGGGTAACTACGACCTGCTGAATACTGTGCGGAGGTTGGCAACGGTCAGACGGCTGTTGCTGATGACCGAAAGGCTGGATCTGGGGGGACCGAGGCTCTTCTTGGAGTTCGTCTCCTCGCAGAGGGAGCAGGCCAAGAGGAGCGGGAGTGCGAAGTCGTTGAAGCAGTTGCTGTCTTCGCAGAGGCTCTCGGACGCAGTGGAGTTCGCGAAGCTCCAGCTCTCCTCCGACCCTCCGAACCCGAAGCTGGTTGAACTGGAGAGGATCCTCGAGGCGCACGTTGACAGGGGCCGAAAGAAGGCGATAGTATTCGCGTCATATCGCGCGTGCGCGGACGAGGTGCTCAGGTTCCTCAAGGGCAAGGAGGGGATCGACACGCGTCTCTTGGTGGGTCAGCGGGCGTCCGGACAGCGCGGCGGGATGTCTCAGAAGGAACAGCGCGAGGTTCTCGACGCGTTCAGAGACGGCGGCCCGGGCGTGTTGGTGGCGACCCAAGTGGGCGAGGAAGGGCTTGACATCATGGGCGCAGACGTCGTGATATTCTACGACAACACCCCCAGTGCCATCAGGCTGGTGCAGAGGCTGGGGCGGACCGCGAGATTCGCCCCGGGTGACGCCTACATCCTGTACTTCTCGGGAACGTCTGATGAGAGGTACCTGTGGATAGCCAGAAAGAGGGAGAGTTCGATGAGGAAGCTGGTGAAGTCGCTGTCTGAGGGGACGAAACCCCGCGCAACGGGCCTTTCCAAGTTCATCAAAGCCCCGCCCCAACAGGGAGGAGAGGTGACGATCATCGTCGATGAGAGGGAAAGGACATCTCAGGTCGTCCTTGAGCTGATGGGCAAGGGGGCCACCTTGCGCTTCGAGACCCTCGATGTGGGGGATTACCTCCTGTCGGAGGACGTGGCTGTCGAACGGAAGACGCCTAGGGACTTCGCCTCCTCGATTCTGGACGGAAGGCTCTTCGAGCAGGCCAAACGCTTGAAGGATCTGTTCCAGGCCCCAATGCTCCTGCTGGAAGGTCCCGACCTGCTGACGGAATCTGGGGTTCACCCGAACGCCCTGAGGGGGGCCTTCATCTCCGTCCTGTTGGACTATGGCGTGCCCATACTGCAGGTTTCCTCCGCGCAGGAGGCAGCCGAGTACCTGTTCAGGATCGCTGAACGGGAGCAGGTGGAAAGGAAGAGGTTCCCACGGGTCAGGGCCATGAAGAAGCCCCTGACCATTAAGGATGCGCAGCTCTTCCTCCTCTCCGGACTGCCTCACGTGGAGAGGACGACCGCGGAGAAGCTCTTGAGGAAGTTCAAGTCCCCCTTAGGAGTCTTCAGCAGATCTACCGCTGAACTCATGGATGTCGAGGGGATTGGAGAGACGAAGGCGACCAAGATCAGAGAGGTCCTAACCAAGGAAGTCGACGAGGAGGATGAAGACCATCAGAGTGACAAGTAGTCTGCCACACGCTTCCACACCCGGCTGAAGACCTCCTCCTCGCTGCCCCGCCCGTCCACCTCGACGAGTTCCCCACTCGCCACCATCCTCTTGTATATCGCTCGCACCTCTTCCAAGAACTCCAGTTCGTCGAAAATGCTGCGCTTCGTACTCCTCTCCAGACCCGTCTTTGGGTCCATGTCTATGTATATGGCTAGGTCGGCCCTAGGGACTCGATTGTTTATCGTCCTCACCCAACCCTCGTCCTTCAGCGCGACCCCCTGGTACGCGATCGAGGAATAGACGTACCTATCGACAAGCACGTTTACCCCCGATGTCAGGCTCGGTTCTATCTCGGCCTCGAAGTGGTTGACCCTGTCCGCCGCGAACATCAGGGCCTGGAGCGACCCCGAACCCTTCACGTCGTCGCTGAGCATCAGGTGGATTATGCTGCCGATCCTTGAATAGGTGGGCTCGAACGTGTAGGCCACGGGTAACCCCCGAGTCTTGAGAGTTTGGTAAGCCCTGGTCGACATAGTCGTCTTGCCGCTCCCGTCTATGCCCTCAAAGGCGATCAACTTGCCCCTTTCCATGGTCCCGGTGACGATTCATTGGAAGGATTATTAAACTGGACGAGCGATCCCTCTGCATATGGCAGCGATAGGGGAGATCAGGGATACCGTTCACAAGTACATCACATTCTCCGATCTTGAGAAGTCGGTCATGGACGCGCCCCACGTTCAGAGGCTTCGTAGGATAAGGCAACTGTCCCTTGCGGAGCTGACCTATCCGGGGGCCGACTACTCCCGCTTTCCTCACTCCCTTGGGGTGATGCACCTCGCTGGTAAAATGGCCAGAGTACTGCGGTCGGCTTCAGCCATAGAGGCCGGCGATGAACAGAGGGTCAGGGTCGCCGCCTTGCTCCATGATGTCGGGCACGGTCCCTTCTCTCACATGTACGAGGACCTGATCTCCACGAAGAGGGCCATGACCCACGAAGATCTCACAAAATGGGTGGTCGCAGAGTCCTCGATCGCAGACGTACTCTCGGCGAATGGATACACCCCAGGAGAGATATCCGAACTCGCCGTGGGAAAGAGCGGGTCGTCAAACCCCCTCCTGAACCAGATAATCTCCGGATACTTCGACGCGGACGTCATGGACTTCCTCGTCAGGGATTCCCTCCACACCGGCGTCGAATACGGATACGTCGACATCAGTCGCCTGATAGATTCCCTTATCCCCATAGACAAGACACTATCCATCGACTCCGCTGCGCTGTACGCGCTAGAGTCCTTCTACTTCGCCAGGCACATGATGTTCAAGGCCGTGTATTTCCACAAGACGGTCAGGGCAGCCGGGGTCATGGTGGCAAAAGCAATGAAGCTGGCGGACGAGGCCATAGGCCTGACGTCATTCAAGAGCACAGAGGAGTACCTAAGCATAGACGACTACTACGTCGTTCAATCGATCGCTCAGAGCAAGGAGCGGTCCGAGGCGATGAGAAAGGCCAAAGACCTGATGGAGCGACTACGCACGCGCAGCCTGTTCAAAACCTCTTTCGAGGCCTTTATGTACCACGACGACAAGACTATGTCCGGCCTCGTGAGCAATCCCCGGTTCAAGGAGAGCGTGGAGAAGGAAATCGCGAAGCTCGCTGAGGTGGACGAGGATTTCGTGGTCTTGGACCTGTCGACAGTCCCCTCCCTACCTTACAGGCCCGCGCATGAGGAAGCTGGTGGCATGGTCATACCCGTGGCGTTCAAAGAGGGCACGGAGTACACCGTGAGGTCGTTGTACGATGTGTCGCAAGTCGCGAAGGGACTGAGGGGGTTCGTGGATATCGTGCGGGTTTACACCATTCCTGAAGCCAGGGAATCCGTCGCCAAAGCGGCAAGAGAGGTATTCGGAGAGCCCCCGACTTCCTTGAAGATATCATTCTGACAGGGCCAAGGTGGAGGATTTCGAGATAAGCTCGCCGAAGCTACTCTTCCTCAGTTCCTTCCAGGCCCTTTCGTCGACCGTTGCCATGGGTATTCTGCCGAGAACACAACCCGTCGCCACTATCATGTCCGCCTTTTTCATTATGATCGCTGACGGCGCGTTCCCACGGGTGGACAATGAGTAAAGCACGTAGCTCCCGACCGTGCTCCCCTTACTATGCGGCAACCCCAAGATCACGCCTGCAACTCGCTGGCCGCTTAAGGGATGTTCCCGTTCCACGATCGCACCCGTCTTCGGATCCACTCCTCCCAAGAGAGACAGTGGCTCGTCAGAACTCAATATCTCTCCCCTCGCGTCCCCTAGCACCATCATCTTCACGGGGAAGAGCTTCACTTGAGACCACCAGCCAGTTCGCTCATCGGCGCTAACCCAACATCGATTCGCATGTGATTCCTAAGATAGTGGGCCCCCTTCACCGAGTTCGTCAGGACCGCCTCATACCCTAGCGCTCTCAGCCCGCACCACATTATGCACGCGTCCGCGACGACTGAGATGCCTCGCCTCCTCAACTTCCTCGTGAGTCCTGCACGGGTCAATCGCTCTTTCCTTCGCCTAGACACAAAGACAAAGACCGGCAGCTTGGGCTTCCTCTCGGCCAAATCTAGCAGCCTCCGTTCAGACGTGAAGACAGCGTGCGGGCAACCGATCAAGATCGCCTGAGGGGGCTCGTTCGTCTGATACTCCTCGAGCAGCTCACGTACTTCGCTTTCGACCATCTCCGCTTTTTCCGGGCTCTTTCGGGTCTTCCTCCTCGGCCCCGGGGTCACCCCCTCGATGATCGCCATAGGGGATGCACCGCTCGTCCCCAGCGCGGCCAAGTATTCGGCGGTCGTTTCCTTCTTGAGCAGCCCGTTGGACTTGACGATCGATATCCCATCCCCCGTCCTCTTGCCGACAAGGTACCCTAGAGCCCCGGCCACGACTTCATCCTCAACCTCGCCGGTGTATTCCACCTGGAACCGGGCCTTCCTCCCCTCCGAGACGTGAACTCCAGTCCTCGGGGTGAATCCCATGATGGCCGCTGCCAACGCCCCCATCCCGCTCTCCTTGTTCGTCCAGGCGCCTATCACTGAGTTCGAGTACAGGACGGCGGAGGACTCCGCCCAAGCTAGGTGTTCCCCTCTCCGTGGGACGTTCCCCTCAAAGTGCGGCGTACAAGAGAACGTGGGCAGAACGCCCAGCTTGAGGAAGCATTCGGCTATCTCCTTCTGCTTCTTGTAGACGATGGGATCGCACGACCTCTTCCCGGCTGCCGACAACTCAACGAACCCTGGGTTTAGCGTCGTTCTCACTTTCACTCGCGCCCCAGTTTCCGATAGGTCCTTAAGCAACTGAATTCCCGCGTCACCGATGTTCAGGTACGATACCCCTGAAACATGCGCCCTTTGAATTCGCAGGAACCTCGGCCTTTCTCCGGAATCCCGAAACGGAAGCCGTAGGAGCTCCAACAGGAGCTGTTCGTCTATCTTCCCCAAAGGCTCCACCTTCACGCGACGGACTCTCTCTTGAACCTGCCTCTTTCATCCTTGGGCCCTAATGTGAGGTCTAACCCCCATTTCATGGTAGCGTACGTCTCTTGGTTCGCTGATGGATCTAAAGTGGAGCCACGGAGTTCATGGAAGGCCATCAATTGACCCTTAGCCCTCAGCCTAGTAGCCAGCGCGAAATCCACCGACTCATAGTCGTTGGGGTTCACGTCTTCGTCCACGATTATGACCCCCTTAAGGGACCTGTGCGCGTTGAAGGCGGTCATTATCGCGTCTCTGCTCTCTGTAGCCCGGTTCTTCTTTATGCTTATCACGCAGTGCAGCCAGCCCCCGCTCCCCGGAGTCATGCCGATGTCCATGACTTCTATTCCCGCTCCTTCCAAGGCTGACCAGACCGCTGCCGCCCTAGGCGTCCCCATGAGGACCTTGTGCTCGTATCCGCCCGGCAATATCGCGTGAAAGACGGGATCGCTTTTGCAGTACACCCTTGAGATCCGAACGACCGGTTGGCTTCTCTGAGCGTCCAGCGTCCCCAAGACGTCAACCTGTCTCTCCGGGGCCGTTTCCTCCCTCGATATCCTGCCCACGAGCATGTATTCCGCCTCAGCGGGCACGCTAAAGTCCAACCCCGGAGGACTGACCACAGGTAGAGTCCCACCCGAGAGCGAACTTGCCATCAGCACCTCCGATTGCCCCCATTCCAGCTGGCAACACGCCGCAAAGATCACTTCTGGCACAGCTCCGACCAAGACGGCCACGGGCATATCCTCCCCAGCTTTCTTGCGCTTCAGGAAGATCCTGTGGAGGTGTCTTCCCTCCACCATCCTCACCGCGAACCGATTGCCGTCCAAAGCCAACAACCTGTGCACGGACATGTTGACAAACGACGTTTCCGGATCTTTGGCTATGACAATGGAACTTGTCACGTATCTCCCCGCGTCGGATCGGTAGTACTGGAAAGCTGGCAGCACGGGACGCCTAGCTCTCCCCTTTCCCGCGTACACGTCCATGCCAACTTCCCTGTAGGTCCCGCTTGGCTTTGCCGAAACCCGACCTATGTGACGCAACAGCTCCCTCTCGTCCACGCCCAGGCACCGAGCCAATGCTCCCTTGGTTGCGAGCAAGTTCGACACCACATCCTCCCCTGTTCTAAAGGGGTTTCGGAAGAGAACCGGGCTGGTCCCTGCCTCCGCGATCCGCTTGGGAATCTCAAAGGGATCGGCAACGGGACCGTCATGATGTATGACCGAGTCCATGGACGCCAATACGTCCCTGATCCTGCGTTGGACGCTTCCGGGCAACTCGTGTTAGTTGAAGCTCGGCTTTGCCGAATAAAACCTTTCCACGTCCTCAATGAGTTCGGCTGGATCCACGTATACTCCCCTGTTGTTCTCCTTTATCCACCTCGGGAACCTGCCCATCAGCCTCGGCTCGCGGAAACGTCTGTCGGCCAACACACAGACCACTCTGTCCGTCGGAGACCTCGGCGCCCTCCCCAAGGCTTGGGCGGACCTGACCACGGCCGGATAAACGTAGGCGTAGTCGCTCCCCTTGCCTTTGAACCTGCTATCCAGCCATTTGGTGTATCTCACTCTGGTCGGTCCCGGTTCCGGGAACGGGACGCCGAAGACGATGGAGTTATTCAAGACTCCCGGGCCGAAATCCACCCCTTCGCTACTCCGTCCCCCAATTACGCCGACCAATACCGCCTCCCCTGGCTCGGCCACGAATTCCCTAATCATGACCTCATGTTGGTAACTGTCCATATCCTCTGATTCCCAAAACGAAGCCGGGTAGATCATCGGCTCGAATCCGCACCCCCTCAGCCCCCTAAGCACCTCAAAACTGGGGACGAAGAGGGCAGACCTCCCTTGCAGGGAGTTCAGGACCTCGGCCAGATCCCTCGAGTACAGTTCATAGTTATCCTGCGTCCTTGACCCCTCTGCAGTCGTCACCGTCCCCAGCACGCCCACGAAACAATTCCCGGCCTTCATAGGTGGGTTCACGGTCACCGAGGAGTAGTCGCTGGGCAGGCCCACGAGGGCGGCGTAGGCGTCCGGCCAGTCATTGGTCCCAGACACGTGAACTGTGGACTGGAACCGGCTGAATATCCTATTCCCGAGCTTCGGGTCCCACCACGACAGCTCTATGTGGTCGTCCGAGAAGCGTTCACGTGGCACGTACTGCAGGAACCCGTCCGGAGGGGCTTGGGCGACCGTCCGAAAGAACGAGTACACCCGGGCTAGGGCGCTCTCGTGCATCCCTCCACTTGCGATGATGTGGCCCTGCGACCTCTCCGATAGCGACCTCATGGCCTCAAATATGATGAGCGGGTCAACTCCGCTGGAGGTCTGCTCGATCTCTTCGAGGAACGACCTCGTATTCCCGATGTCCTTGACCTCTCTGGGCCTCTGACCTTTCAACGCGCACGTAAACCGTTCGATGAACTTCGAGAGGTAGGACTTGAGGAATAGTGCCTCGAGCAACGCCTCCTCAAGGTCGATGATCCTCAGCCGTGCCGAAGAAGGTCCCCCTAACACTGCCGGGAGGTTGTGTGAGTTGTGCACGACCAAGCCGTTTGCGACGTAATTGTGACATGGAACGGTTATGAAGTCGTACGTGACCTCTCCTCCGGACAGTGATACTTTCCTTACCGGGGCTGGACGCAGTCCTCCGTCCACTACAGTCAGTATGAGATCTCTAGGCTTAAGATCCTCTGCTCTCGTCCAGCGTGGTGATCCTTTGATGGCTAGCACCTTGGTATCCCTCGTCACTCCCGCCTCGAAGCCGGTCCCGGTATTCACCGTGACCGTCTCCCTCGACCATATTCGCTTGGTCTGCAATATCTCATTGAGACTCACACTCGGGGTTCCGTCGGGTCCGATCAGGATCGACAGAAGCCTGTGGCCCTTTGAAATGTGACGAGCCTCCAACTCCCCGTCAGAGGTCTTCACCCGAGCGTTCCCGACCACGCACTCGTCGATGATCAGCCCCCTCCGTCTGCGCGCGCTTCCGAGAATACCCCTTCTCAACGGCTCAAACACCAAGTACTGATAGGGGCTCACGACTATGTCCGCAGATGTCAACCGACTCCTGAGCATGAAGTACGGACAAACCTGCCTAGTCCTGCCGACCTCACTCGCCCACCTGTAATCCCATATGCCGCACTCCCTTGCCAGCCCGCGAGAGGCATGGAACTTCCCCAACCTCCTGAAGAAACTGCATCTCCCGCTCGCGACCGCTGACCTGCAGAACTTACTCGCTATCATAGGATCGGTTCCTGCTAGGCTGGTCATGGGACACAGGTGTGTCCTGCCTCTCATCTCCAAGGCTACGAAGGGAAACGGCCCTCTCCTCTCTACTCTGCTGAGTTCCCTCATCACTACCTCCGCTTCTCTGTGGGTTCTAACAATGTAGTAGATCCCCATCCCAGTTCTTTCGATAGCAGACAAGGAAGCGGACAACAGGCTTGCGGTCTTGCCGAAGCCAGTCGGCGCCTGCACGACCAAGTGCCCCCCGCCCGTCAGGGTTAGGTAGACTCTCTTTGCGATCTCGAGCTGTCCCTGGCGGACCGCGTCGTACGGAAAGAACCGAATGAGGCCCGGTTCATCCAATCCAACGAGAAACATGACGCAATCTTATAATGTCCAGCCGAGAAACCTTGTCGCGACATCGAGGGGGACAGAGGACTTTGGGACTCGAGGAACTGCCGTTCTTCTCAAGCCAGGGCGGAGGAGCAGCGGTCATACTCGGTCCGCCCGGACTTGCGAGGGACAACGTGTTCCTCAGGCTGCTTGGCTTGTCTCTGTCGAGGGGGAAGTCGCTGGTGTTTCATACAAGGCCCTCCGTGAGGGTCGAAAGGCTACGCGAACTCGTCCATTGCGGAGAAGACCTCCTGTCCCGTGCCCTCTTCCGCCGTGTTCCCACGATGGAGGACCAAGAGACGCTGGTCGAAAGGCTCGACATGACCATAGCGAGAATGGACTCAAGAAGCGTTTTCTTCGACAGTCCCAGCGACAACTACTTGGTGTCACTCTCCTTAGTTACGCAGTCTCCTCTCGGGCTCAAGGGGGTGAACGCCTCTGTGGTGAAGCAGTTCGCTTACCTGAAGGCTGCTTCGGTGGACATGAACGTCAAGACCCTAGTCACTATGGGGACACGGTCAGGCATCAACGCCGTGGAGGAGTACTTGCTTCGAGACTGGCCTGACCTAGTGATCAGAACCAAACTCGGGTCGGAATCGGATGCAGAGTTCGAGCTCGGCGGAAGTGGCGGTGCGCTGAACACGACCGCTGACGTCGTAACCTTGGAGGGGCATGCTCTGACTGCGATTGGGGGTTAGGAGAATGGAGCTGACCTCGCTAGGTGTCCTAGTCGACGCAGTTCTTCACACGTACCTCATGATGTTGCCTGCAATGTTGGCGAACTCCAGTGCGGTGATCTTCAGCGGAGGCCCACCCATAGATATGGGGTTGACCTTCTTGGATTCGGAGAGAATCTTCGGGAAAAACAAGACCATTGGGGGGTTTATAGGTGGGGTTGCGATGGGAGGCAGCCTCGGGCTGCTTCTGTCACAGGGGTTCCAAGGCTTCATCGTGGCCCTCGGCGCCCTGCTGGGAGACCTGTTGGGAGCTTTCATCAAGAGGCGTTTCAGGATAGAACCGGGCCAGCCATTCCCCTTGTTGGACCAATACGACTTCGTCATCGGCGCGCTAACGGTGATTCTCGCCTTGAACTATCCCTTGCACCCAGTGGGGTGGGCGGTCTTCATCATAACAATACCCGCGGTCCACTTCGGAGCCAACTACCTCGCGTACAAGGTCGGGCTCAAACGCGTCCCTTGGTAGAGTCCTACATCTTCCAGGACCCTATAAGGTAGAGCATCACGATGGCGGCCGTTATCAGGCCTACAGCTAGTATTGAGACGATCGATGAAGGCCTGCCGCCCCTCGACGAGGAGTATAGCCAGTATATTCCGACTATGCCGAGCAGGTACATCACTCCGATGATGAGGCCCTCTGTTGCGTTTTGTCCTAGCTGGTCACTTGACACAAATGTGGCACCGAACGCGTTATCGGCTCGAGACAGCAAGCCGGGCCTGTAGACCAGAACATAGGGTCCCCCCGCCAACAGGAAGCACATGAAGAAGGTCAGCCCAAAGACAAGCAACAGCCCGGCCGAACCCTCCGCTCTCCTGAGCCGCCCGCTCTCTTCACCCAAACTCTTGAGCAGGCTATCGACGAGGTCGTCAAGTACGAAGAGCAGATCCCTCAGGTCCATCCAATGTGGAATTCTTCGCTGTCTTATTTAAGTCTGCGCGCCTCTTAGAGGAGACGAGGTGCATCTTCGCCTAGGATACGTTTAAAACGCTGGTGAAGTCGGGCAATGAACGCCAACATGTCGAGTGCTCTTACGTCCGCGCTGAGCACGCTTCGAGGGGCATTTGGAAGGAGGCTCCGCATAGACGCTGGCGATTTCCTGAACTTGGCCCTGTTGCTCACGGCCTTGTCCTTGGCCCTGACGTTAAGGCTTCTGAACTTCAGGTTTGGGTTCTTCCTTTCCGAGTTTGACCCCTACTGGCACTACCGGAGCGCGGAGTACATCTCGGAGAACGGAATCATGTCGTTCCTCTTCTGGCGGGACTACATGAGTTGGGTCCCCGGGGGGAGGGACGTTGCCATCTCCACCCCGATCGGGTTGCCGTTGTTCGCAGCGGCACTTCAGCTCGTACTCGCGCTGATCGGCATCGGGGTTGACCTGATGACGCTGACGATCCTGATCCCGCCTATTTCCGGGATATTCGCGGCGCTCTCAGTGTACTTCTTCGCCAAGGAACTTGCCTCCAGAGAGGCAGGCATCGTGGCTGCCATCTTGATCGCCTTCAACGGTAGCCACATTGAGAGAACCCACCTAGGGTTCTTCAAGCACGAAACGCTCGGAATCCCGCTCATAGTGCTGACGTTGCTGTTCTACCTGAAGGCTGCAAAGTCAGGGGATGACAGGCGCGTCTGGTCGTTCTCCATACTTTCAGGGCTTTCTCTCGGATACTTGGCGATCACTTGGACCGGGTACGTCTATGCGGCGGGTCTGGTGGCGTTGCTGACCGCAGCCCTCACCCTTCTGTCCTTGGTTGACCCCTCCAAGATGTTGGTCATCTTCTCAGTCGTGCAGGGGCTGTTCATGGCGATGGCCTCCCTTTTCCCCAGAAGCCAGGGCGAGATGCTTTCCATCTCATTAGCCATCTCTCTCGCCGCCTTCGGCTCGATCATCATAAAGAGGGAAATGGACAGAGTGCCCTCTCTGAAGGCCAAGGCATCGCTTCTCGTCGGCATCTTCGCCGTTGCGGCGTTGCTAGCGCTAGTTGGGGTACAAGTCGGCCTGCTCTCCGGCCTCTACGGCAAGCTGGTGGTGATACTTAACCCCGGGCTCAGGACCGAGCAGGCGATAATAGAATCTGTGTCGGAGCACAAGGTCTCGAACTGGTTCAACCTCTTCAGCGATCATGGGCCCACCCTGCTGCTGTTCAGTTTCTCGCTCTTGACGAGCCTCATGTCGCCAAATCTGGCAAACGTCTTCATCCTTCTCACAGGAGCCTCGTCCTTATACTTCTCCACCATGATGGTGAGGTTGGGCCTGATCTTCTCCCCTTTCAGCACCTCATTTGCTTCCATCGGGGGCCAGAGGCTCATAGCGGGCATCTTCCCTGGGGGCGAGGAGGCTGCGCCGATCCAAGGGCGCAGGGCTAGAAGGAGGGGGGAGGCCATAGGCTTCTCGTGGGTCGCGCTCTCTGGCCTGCTCGTTGTAGGGCTTCTAGCGCCCTCAGTGGTTACGGGCCTTCAACACGCGGGCGGGCCCGTGACGATCGCAGGTGCCAGCCTTCCGTTCGGCATGGACTGGCCGGATTGGCTTGAGACTGTGGCCTGGATCCGGGAGAACACGCCGCCCGGCAGCGTGATTATGTCTTGGTGGGACTACGGCTACTGGATCACTACTCTGGGGAACCGTCCCACGATAATTGACAACGCCACTATAAACACGACGCAGGTAGCCTTGGTCGGCAAGGCCTTCATATCCAACAACACCGTAGCCCTTCCGATAATGAAGCGCCTTAACGTCTCGTACGTCGTGGTTTTCACGACGCTTCCGTACAACACACAGCTAGGCTTCTGGGGGGACGAGGTGAAGTGGATTTGGATGGCCGAGATCGGCTATTACATGAAGACCGAGCCCAGCCACAACGAGACCTTCACCCTGTTCGGGGACTACGAACTCTCCCAAGAGTTGGCTGATGAGGGGCTCCTCGCATCCTCCGATGGTGTTCCGTACATCCTCCTGCCCAAGAGGGACTTCGTGCTCACCAAGCTGATGATCCTGTCGTCCTTCGGCCCGGTCGAGGGATTCGTCGAGGAAGACCCTCATTTCACCTTGGTCTTCAGGGCGAGAACCATCAAGGGCTACCCCGGAATGGTTTCAATTTTCAAGGTCAACTACGAGTACGAAGTCCAGACGACAACCCAGCTGTCGGCCTCCTCCAGCGACAACAAGACGGACGGGTGGACTTGGACCGATGAATACCCCCTTGGAGTGGGCACTAGAGTTTCCTTCAGGATCACGGACGTTGATCAGAAGAACGGCACGTATGACATCAACGGCACAGTGCTCCCCTTGAACTCCTCTGTGCGCGTTAGCCTAGTCGACAGCAGTGGTGCAGCTGTGTTCAGCGCGACCCCGATGGTCGGCCTCAGTTCCATACTCATCCATCAAGACAGGCTGGAACTCTCGCTACCGGGCCAGCCCACTATGGAGATCCCGGTGAACTTCAGCGGGCCGCTGACGCTCTCGTTCAAAGTATACGCAGATATCTTACCCGAGGGAGTCCAAGCTACCATAATCCAGCCAGCAACGGCAACGATCAAGGTAACGTACGTGAAGTACGAGCCGGCTGCTATCCCGGGATCCTAGAGGCGAATCCTATCCCAAGTAATCGGGGCCCTGGGGCCCTCCTCGTTGCATGAATGAGGAGAACCCCCTGTCCTCCTCCAGACTGCGCATCCCCTTCTGGTACTGCACCTGCAACCGTCTCCACCTCTGGGTTTCTTGGTCAAACTCGGAGAAGTCCAAGCCCAGCTTCAGTAGGGCATCCAAGTTGTTCAGAACGTGCCTCGCTGACTCCAGATCCGGGCCTTCGCTGTTTGTCAGTCCCAAGATGCCAATGCCGCGCAGCCCCAGAAGCCTACTCAGGCCCAAGAGTACTCCCGCCGCCCCAACTATTGGGGTTCCGGCTGGCGCCAAGGTGATTCCCGCAGACTTCAGCTGCTCCACACAGCGCGCGTCCGAGGCGAAGCCGTATGTCTTTAGGTCCTCGCGCGGGGGCTCCATATGACCTCCTACCGTGATCACCGAGTCTCCGCCAACCTTCTTGAAGAAGGACAGCAGGGTTCTGCAGGTCTCGAACTCGCCACCCATTAGCTCTTGGTGCTGCTCTCCGAGGGCGAGCAACAGGTCGCCGTCAGCTCTGGGCTTCAGGTAGAGCCTAACTGCGGTGAGCCGGGCGACCCCATCCCTTCCTATCACCGCTTGGGTGCTGAAATAGGGGGACGTCACGCTCCCTATCTGCTTGGCCGACAAGCCCTTGACAAGGAACCTTAGGGCTACCTCGCCTATTCTGCCAAGGCCTGGATAACCGGATATCAGTACAGGCTTGGACACCACCCAGTTCTTCCTGATCCATATCCTAGGCCGAGTGAAGTAATACACGTTCGGGTCAACTCCCACCGAAAACATAAGACCTGCGAACTAGGATGGAGCGGGCGTAAATAAGGTTGTCCGGGATGAAGAAGTGCACCGAGTGCTCCAACTATACCCTCGCAGAGGACAGGTGTCCCAAATGCGGCGGGGCATTGGCCGTTCCGTCGCCGCCCAAGTTCTCCCTGCGGGATCCTCACTACTCCGTCAAGTTGGAGGCCTACATGATGAGTCAGACATCATCGGGCTAAGTTCGCACGTTCCCCCCCAATGACTTCGCCTCAGCGATCACTTTCTCAACTATCTCCTCGGCCATGGCCTCAGCCTTCTTGGGCCGCTTGCTCTCGACCACGATTTCGTACCTCGGCGACGATATCGTCCTGACGGTGACGCTGGACTGTCCCTTCTTGTCCTCGGCATACTTCCTCCCTATCGCCCTCAGCTTCTCGACCCCGTCCGGATCTGTGAAGAAGACCTCAATCCTGCGCTTCTCCACGTATCTCCTCTTCAGCAGCTCGGATTCAAGCCTGAGCTTCAGGGCCGGGCTGAGTTCCACGGGCAGGTGGAGCTTCGCCAACGCCTTATCTCCTGTCTCGATGATCGACCTGAACGCCTCACTCAGCGATCCGAACTTCTCGACGGCTGTAGCCTCTACTTCCTCAGCCATCGACAACGGCAACCCGCTAGCCTCTACGGCCTTCTTGAGCATTACCCTGGCGCTCTTCTCCTCCTTTCTGGCTCGCAGCTTGCTCTTGGCCTCAGACTTCGTGATACCCTTCAGCGATACGAAGAGCCTGTTCGCCGTTTTGTCCTCCTTCAGGGGCTTGACCACTATGACCTGGTTCTTCCTGAGGACGTCAGTCAGCCTCTGTTCTCTCTTCAGTGGGACCTCGGAGACGTGAAGGAAGACTTCCCCCTGGTAATCCTCGGATTCAAGGGCGGCCCCGAACTCACCTAGTTCAACAACCTCTGCGACGATGCGCTCCTCTTTAAGGTGGACACTCATTCGAGCTTACGGACGATCTCGCCTTCTATTAACTTTCCCCTTCCTCCCGCTGGGCTCTGCAAGAGGGCGTTGCACGAGGCACATCTAACCTCAGAAGCGGGGTGACTGAAGGCAATCTGGTCGTTTCCACACATTTTGCACTTAATGACGATGAACTCGCTTCTGGAAGTCCTCAGGTTCGCCCGTGTTCTTTCGCTCAACTGGCCTTGACCTCCAGCTTCTTCAGCCTGATGCCCTCCCTCATCACGACCGAGCCGCACACCCTGCACTTCAGCCTAAGGCTCTGCTTTCTCGTGGTCTTTACCACGGTTCTGGTCGCAAGTGGAGCCTTTGACCCCCCATACCCGTGTCTGTCCACCCTCTCGTGGTGCCTTTCGCCCCTAGCTAGGGCCCTCCTCTTTCCTGACTTGTACAACGACACGGCGTGCACGGTGTACTTATTACACTTCGGACAATACGTTCTTATTTCTGGTGGTACCTTCACTTCACGTCACCGGAATTAGTGCGGCGAAACCCTCGTCGCGAGGCCTCGACTTATAAGAATTTCCGCGTATTTCTTCGGCAATACCACTAGCTCCCTCTCAGAGTATGGTCCATGCCGTTTGTTCCATTCGTCCACGAACTGATCAACCTTGGGCGCCACGACCATTATTATCTCCTCAGCCGCCCAGGCCCTGAAAGGGGTCTGGACCACTGCGGTGTGTCCCCTCTCCAAGCTCTCTAGGATGTCTTGCACTATCTTCTTGGTCTCTAAAACCGGTACGAGGAGGTGATGGTCTGGAGCTCCGTATATCTTTCCCTCCTCCGCCCTTCCGAGCAATGTCTTAAGGGACCTGCAGTACGAGATGTCAGTAACCATGAACTTCAACAGCTCCATCTCCAGAGCCTTCAGTTTCCCCATGATGCCGGAGCGATCCCTTCCGTAGTTGGATTCCCTAGCTTTCTTGAGCGCAGCTCTAGCCTTTTCCATTGCATCAGCAGGCAGGTCGGACAGTTCATCGCTTTCTCTCTCACTCCTCCATAGCCTCACCAGATCCCTTGCTGCCTCACCCAACGGAAGCAACCCCCTTCAGGACGAGATAGGCCGCTATGTATCTGGGAACGGTCACCGCCTCGTTCGAAAGCGGACCCACCTCATAGTCCCCAATCCTCATCCGTGGAGCGAAAGTCACGCTAACCTTGACCTCGGCTCGCCCATATTCGGGCAGCATAGATAAGGTGACCCCGTGAACTTGATCCAACTGAACTAGGTGCTTTGGCAGCCCGCTCTTGCTATTAAGGGTTCCAGGCATCCTGAACATTCTGTGAACGTCCGTCGTTACGGAGGGGTCCACGACTATGGCCGCCCTCTTCCAAGCCTGCTTCAGCAACTTGCTTGACCTCTTCGGTCCAAGTACTCGGATGAGATCATCCAATACCCCCTTCTCGAGACTTGGGAGGACCTTTCTCGCGTTTCTCTCAATGATATCTGCCCCGTCGTCCCCGAGCACGTCTCTGTTCTCACTCGGAGTCGCCACTATGTTCAGGAGCTCGCTCAGGACTCTCCTTCCAATTCCGCTCGCCCGGATCCTTTTCACGCGTCCAGTCGCGGTCAGCAGGTGTCTATCCGTGACGCCTTCAAGAGCGAGATAGCTCACTATCTCTCTCCTCGCATCGGCCCCCAACTCACCGAGATCCTTGGAGGCCGCGTAAACGTGAAAGCCCATGTGACCGCTGAAGTAGACGAATATATTGCTCGGATCCACCCCGATTTCGTCGATCAGGGCCGAGCACAGCCTCCCAGTATGCTGAGCAGTGATGGAGATGCACCTCGGGTTTATGAAATCGACCAGTTGAGTCCCCTGTGAGCATTGGGCGCAGCTCTTCTTTTTCCCCTTCCCATGCAGGCCGCACTTGTTGCACACCCAGTAAGTGGTTTCCTTGACGCAGCCCGGTTCAACCTCCTTCGCGTCTATGTCAAAGGCCAGATCGACCCACATTTCTCCCTTGTACCCCATGGGCTTCTCTGGCGACTCATAGACAGCACAAGAATGGTAGGCATCCCAGGGCGTACTGTTAACGATGTGTTCCCTTATTTCGGACAACGATGGAAAGCTCAAGTGTCTGACCATCACTCTCTCCAGTCCGACGGAGAAACCTATCTCCCTACTGCTCACGGGCGGGGGGACGTACACTTCTCTTGAGAACCCCGAGTAGTACTCGGCGAATACCGACCTCAGGAAACGGAAGTCCTGCTCCTTCATGAGGCTCGCCTGTACCTTAGCGGATGCCTTATGCCCCGGCACCATTTGTCGGGAAAGCACAATCCGTATGTCCTCATCTTGGCGCATGAGGGCGGAAGATACTTCTTGCCCCTTCCTCTCACGCCCATCAGGTGCTCAAGCTGGTATCTCGCTACCCGCTCGTCGAAGTCAGGGCTATACCTGAGCAAGGACATAATCTCCTCCTCTGTCTTTCCGATCGTTGAGAGGTAAGACACCGCCGTCCTTCTTTCCACGTGCGACAGGTTCTCGCCCTCCGTCATCCTCTGCACGAGCCTCGTCATGCAGGGCGGCATGTCCCGTTGGTCTAACCTCGCCTCGGGCTGGATCTTCGCCTTGTACTCTTTCCAGACGTCAACCAGCTCGTCTCTCTTCTTCGTGATCGATGGTGGTAGCCTAACCCCCTCGACATTGGCCCTCGTTCTGTCCAGCACGGCTTTCTTGATCCTCTCCTCAATTATCCTGGCCAGTTCGTGATCCGTTACGTATACCTCCCCTTTGTTGAGTGTTCTGCTTACCAGTCTCCAACTTTCGCCCCACCTATGAGGGGAGCATGAGAGGTAGTCCGCCAAGCGGATCGCCAAGAGCCCCTCGGCTCCCGCTTCGGTCGCTGTCCTAAACGACAGGTCCAGTTCCCTCGCGACATCAAGCACCTCCTTCCCGTTCTGTGCCATGAGCTGGGCGCACCTCTTTGCCTCGGCTGTTGCAAACATGTTCCTGAGCAGGTCATCGTTGATGAGGGCCACAAGCATGACCGCTATCGGAAACGACACGACCTCCACGTCGTAATGTATCATGTTCTGCGCTTCGAACAGGACCTCCTTGTGCGTGATCGACTGGTGGACCCTCTGGAACCCCCTCTCGACGGCCTCGAGGTGCTCTGGCTCTGTTAGCTCGGCTATCCCGAGGTCGAAGTGTTCCTCGACGAAGTCCCTGGCCTCGCGGGAGAAGGGGTACTTAGCCATGAAGAAGGGGTTCATCCCCACTACTGCACTTCAACTGGTTGGACCTTAAATTAATATGCCACACTGAACTGTGTGCGCTAGCATGTCTGAGGAGGCCGAGTTATTCGCCAAGGTTGCCCTGAAGGACGCTTCGCTTCTGTACGATTCCATTAGGGCGGCGTCTGCCGTGACCGACGAGGTCCCACTGAAAGTATCCGAGGAGGGGATCTCGATCAGGGCCCTAGACCTCTCCGAAGTCTCCATGGTGGACATAGCCCTCCCTCAGCAGTGCGCTACCGAGTTCAGCTTGGTCAAACCAGACACCTTCGTGATCAAGGCAGCCGAAATACTGAAGTTCCTCAGGCTGATCGGCAGCGACGCGGTCACCCTGGAGTTCAGGCGGGGCAAGCTGGCTATGGATTCTGAAGCAGAGGTCATGAGGAAGGCCGACCTTGCCGTGTTTAAGCCCGAAAGCAGGGAACTCCCGCTACCGAAGATCAACTACACCTCTCACTTCAAGGCAGACCTGAAGTACCTCAGACAGATAGTGGACCTAGGGAAGGGCTCCACCGATAGGATCGAGTTCTCCGTCTCAGGAAAGGATCTGAACCTGATAGCTAAGTCCGAGGAGCGGAGATCCTCGGAGGTTACATTGGTTCAAGAGAAGGGCTCCCTGGTCGATCCTCTTCTTGAGGACGGCGTGTCGTCTAGGTATGACATCGGCAGGCTCTCCCTATTGATATCATCGTTCCAGCCGAAGGGAGACGTCACCTTCTTCTTTGGTAAGGATCTGCCACTGAAGATCATCGCGGAGATACGAGAGGGCGTATCCCTCAACTACTATCTGGCTTCTCTCATGGAGAGCTAGTCCCCTGTGCCAGCTCAGCTAGATACCCTCCAAGTGTGGTTGCATTCAGTACATCGGAAGAACTGCGTTGGGGATTCATCGGCCCCGCGAGTCTGTATCAACCACCAATACGCCTTTGAGTTTCCGCAGGCGGGACAGACCGCGTCAATTACCGGCATCGGCTTCAATTCTCCACTCTCTCCCCCCACAATCCTTACCGCCGACCTTCTCTTGCCCTTGAGAACGGGTATCTTCACGTCCTTTGTAGCTTCTTTGTATCTACACTTCGGGCAGACGAACTGGGGGCGCTTGGCTGCGCGATCCTGTACCATCCTAGTTCCACACTTCGGACAGAACTTGATGACCCCCAACGCCCGGAATCTCGGTTTCGCGAAGACGGACGCTAATAAACCTTGTCAGGATAATTCCGGCAGCGCAGAGGCGATCATCCTAGCTGCTCGAAGCGCCTCCGGTATGGTTCCGGCCCTTCGCGACAACTCTAGGATCCGAACCAGCTCGTTACCTTCCACCCCTCTACTCTGAACGTACAGTGGCTTGTTCGTACCGCTTAACTTCACCCTTATGGGCCTTTCCAGTCGCGACAATATCTCTATGCGTTTATCGAACTCAGGAAGTCCCTTCATACTTCTCTTGATGCGTTCAATGTTGGGCATTCTGTCGACAATGCTGACGACCGGCACGCCTGTCCTTCGATGCAACTCGTCCATGTCCACCAAGTTGAAGCCACCAAAGGTTATGCCGTCCAGGAAAGTGACCCTTATCTGCGAGGAGAACCTAGTGCCCGTAACCATCCTGGACACCACGTCCGTGACGTCCAAGCCATCTACCGTTATCTCATCGACCATGACCCCCTCTATCCAAAGGTTGCCCCTGAAAACCGCGCCGACAAGCCACGTCCTCTTGCTCCTCCTGAACTCGAACCGCGAGTCGTCTATGCCAAGCGCCCTAGCCTGCGTCTTCAAGGGAGCGTCCACCTCTTATCCTTCCGATCTCTGCTACCAACACTTCCTCGAGGTCCCCTCTGCCCCTCAGCTGCTCTATCATCCCCTCCCAGGTCAGATCTCCTCTTATGAACCAATAGGCCACTGCGGCCTCGACAGCGTTACCGAGTTCCCTCTTGCATAGCCTCTTTCGAAGCTCGGACCTTATCCCGGCCCGCGTCGACACTCTGCTGAGCATCTCGTTCGTCACTTTTGAACTGTCCTTGAGATACCCTGCTTCTACGGCGACAACGTTCAGCATGTCGAGAAGGGCATCGCCCAACCTGGCGAGCCTCTTGTCCTGAGCTATCTCTTGGAGGTCTCTCTGCGGCGAGGCTGTTCGCGTTATCTCCTCCGGAAGAAACGGGGTCGCAGCCCTGCCTCGCTTCCTATCCCGTTCTCTCGAGGTCCGACTTCACCTTGTCAAGGTCAGAGATCAACCTGTCGATGGCCCTCGCGATCAGTTCTTCAGGGGGTTGCTTTGCGCTCTTCACCCTCATCCTAAGGGGACCCTTGAGGTGGTGCTCAACGACGTATGAAGCGCTGGCGGAGCTGTCCTCTTGGAGCACTGAGTCAACTAGAGGATCCACAAAGGTGGTGGATACCCCCTCAAAGATGACCTCTATCTCCCCTTCCTCTTTCCTATTGACTCTAGAAATCACCCTCAATCACCACTCCAGCGTTCCGTAGTCGGCGGCCGTGAACCTAGCCTCTTTCCAGTCACAGTTCACACAGTGCAGGTAGTTCCCTGAGCCCTTCCTCTCGAGCTTGCCACCGCACTTGGAGCAATAGCCCAGTATGACCCCGAGCCTGCTCCCCACAGTGCTCACGTGAATTAGGTTCTTCGCGTAGACTACTTTGGCCCTTACGATATCCCCGGCCTTCATGTACTTCTTAAGCTTCGATCGTACACCTCCCCCTGCCCTTGTGTGATGTAGCAGTCCGGTGAAGGTGCCCCCCAGAGTTCTATCGCTACTCTTCACGATCTCCAGTATGGCCAATGAATTCTGAACTGAGACCACCCTCGCTATGACCTCCTCACCTTCGCGCGGAAGGGACAGGCCCGGAGCAAGAGGCTTGACGACGAACACTTTGTTCTCCCGGTCCAGCTGCCCCTGTCCAATCAGGGTCGCTCTGACCCTGCCTTCTTTCTCATACGTCCCTTCTCCCGGCCCTCCCTCTTCTATCGTACCCATAACGTCACCGGGGACGACCACTCCTCTATTGCCCACTTCGCTCATGCTCGATTACCTCCACAGAGCACTTCATGGGCAACTTGTGGGCGCTCGCGATAAGGGCCTCCTTCAGAATCGCCTTGCTCTCACGCTTTGAGTAGACTTCCAGTATTGTCTGCCCTATGGACACTCTAGCCATCCTGCCAGTGGGCTTTCCGAACGCTCTGACCATTCCTTGACTGATCCTATCTGCCCCCGCCTGTCCGAGTATCTTGTGCTCCCGAGTGATGATATGGGGGTACACCTTGACGTGAAGTACGTAGTTATTCTCGCCCAATTTCTTCTGCAGGAGGCTATTGATCACAACTCTCGCTGCCTCGAGCGATTCCTGCTTCAGCCCAGACTTCTCCCGTGCGACTAGCCTGAACCCAGAGTCATATTCGCCGGAACCAACCTTGAACCTGCCGATCCTGACTTGTGGTGCTCCGGATATATACTCCGTTCTAGTGTAAGGCATACGTCCCTTTCCCAATGGTCAGAACACGGTGAATCGGACCACCTTATTTAGCCTTTGTCCCTTGGCAAAAGCATCGGGAAGAAAGGGTCGGCTCAAGCGTTGTCCTCTTCCGCACGGTCCCGCCTGTGAGTCAACTCGGTGGCATGAACCCGTCAGCGATGCCTCTCACGGAATACTGTCGCTATCTCCAAGAAATCCTCCGGTGAGAGTTCAAAGACCCTCTTCTCCAGTACGCTGTTGAGTACCGACCCGGAGAGCGCCTCGGGTTCCAGCGCAGACATCCTTAGTGCCTTGGCGACCTTCTTCCTCCTGTATCTGAACAACTCCTTGGTGACTCTCTCAAGCGCGCACACGTCCTTGACATCAAGCCTATCGGGCTTCAGCACCATCTTCAACAAGGAGATCTCGGTTGAAGGCATTGGAAAGAAAGCTGAATTCGGAAAGACCGCCACCTCATGAACGGCGTAGGTGAAATGCAACAACACTGAGAGTCTGCCATAGTCCGCCTGCCCCTGTCTTGAGGCCAGCCTCTTGGAATACTGTCTCTCAAAGGTCGTGACAGCCAGCAATGGAGCCTCTTCCGCTAGCTTGAGGACTATTCTTGACGAGATGCCAAAGGGAGGGTTTGACACGCATTTGTCATAGCTCGGAAGTCTGACCTTCAAGTAGTCTCCCTCCACAACGCGGACCTCAGGTTCGCCCGAGAACTTCTTCCTCAAGAGCTCGGAGAGCCGTCGATCCTTCTCCACAACCGTCAGCTCCCTTGGACCTCCCTCTACCAACCTCTCGGTGAGCGTTCCCAGCCCTCCTCCTATCTCAAGTACCCGGTCGTCCGCCCCGATAGCAGCCTCTTGGAGCATCCTTTCTAGGAGAGCCTCACTGACGACGAAGTTCTGCCCCCTTCTCCTGCGAGGCCTGAGCCCTATAGCTTGGATCGTTTGTTTCGTCCTCTCAAGTAGGCTGGGCCCGTAGTTCATCTCACGAAGAGCCTGTACTTCTGCTCGCCTGAGATCTCCTCGACGATCCGTGCCACTATCACTTTCCCGAGGTTTGAGATCCTAGTTCTCTGACTGAAGTCATCGAAGGAGGCGAACGGTCCCCTTTCTCTCTCCTCTATGATCTTACGCGTGGTGCTCTTCCCTATACCGGGCAACAGCTCGAACGCGTGTAGTCTTGGGGTGAGCAGCCCCATGGAGTTGATGACCCTGACGTACTTTTCCTCGTTGCCCGTCACCACTTTGTCCAATATCGCGGGCAGATTGTCCTTCGCCAACTGCGTAATGTCACGATAGTCAATCCTCCCGAGTACAGCGGCTACTTCGTTCCTTTGGCCGCTCCCAACGTATATCCTGGTGCCAACGCTCAGCTTCGTCCCCTTCACCACAGCGACTTCTAAAAGGGTGAAGTACTGCTCTCCCAAGCACTGCGCATATGGTGCGGGTTCTCTTCTCCAAGTTCTCCTTGGTGTGCCCAACTTGATGAAGTCTAGAACCCAAGCGAATTCCTCACGCTGTCTGGGCTCCTGCCTTCGAGATGCCATAGTAAGAACCTCCGCTAGCCCATCACCTTACGAAACGCTCGGGAGCCAGCAATCCCTGCGGGCTCGAAGGCGAAACCCGACATGCCATGTCTCTTGGTGGTGAGGCACCTAGCGTTTTAAGATTTTTCGAGCCCGTCATGCTCGCACTGAGTCAACTAGCCACCCGGTCTGAAGGCGATGAACTACACTCGAGCAAGATAGCTTTGCATCAAGCATATCTAGACCCTCCGAGTTATGATGTGCAGGCGACTATGAGGAGTCAAAGTTACTTTGAGAACGTGAAAGGAAGGCATTTGTCCGAGTCGCCACATTCCGGTCCCTAGCGACAATCAAGTCCCCGTACCACATATCCAACAGCTTGTGTAGGCGCCCCGGCCGGGATTTGAACTCCCGGGCCAAAGGCCTCCCGGGTCTGGCGGGTGATTCGGCCCTAAGACAGCCGCCAATGTTAGCCGGTCTGCACCACCGGGGCACCTTGAAGCCAGCCGAGCCAATTGTTATTTAAACTTGCGAAAAGCCAACGCGCGAGGTCATCGTGAAAAACTTATCTAGGGTTTGACTCGCTCTCTCTAGTCCCGCCGTAGCTCAGCCTGGTAGAGCTTCCGAGCCTCCTGAAGGCGAAGATGCTGTAGGCGTCGACCTCGAGTCGATCCGTTCAGCCTGCCGGGCTGAAAGCAGAAACCGGATTGTCGCTGGAGGCCGATGGCCGGCGAGTTCAAAAGCCAGTTGGCTGGAACTCCAGCCGGCGGGACCACTCAAGATCGAGCGATAACCTTTTTACACGAAGGAGAACGCAACCTTGGGCCCGTAGCTCAGGATGGTAGAGCGCCGGAGGTTATTCGGCGAGGCTTTTAACCCGGGTGTCTCGGGTTCGAAGGGTGTGTCAACCCCCGGAAGTCCCGACGGGCCCGTTGATTCGTTTCCGTTCTTTTCCTTTTCAGTAATGTTAAAATAAGAGAGGATTCTAGCCATTTGGGCCGGGGGTTGTATTGTCATCTCAAGTTAGAGATTTTAGTCCTTTAGATCATGTCCTCTCACCGAAGTACGCAATCGTTGGAGAGGAAGAGAAGAAGAAACTGGTGAAGATGTACAGGATCAAACCGTACAACCTCCCGAAGATACTTGCAAGCGACCCAGCGGTCAAGGCCCTAAACGCCAATGTCGGGGACGTCCTCAGGATCACCAGAAAGAGCGAGACAGCTGGGGAATCGACCTACTACAGGCTGGTGGTGATAGAATGACATCTCTGGCAACGGGGATCGCCATATCCCCAAAGGACTTGGAGTACGTATACCGGCTGGCAATCTCCAAGATGGGGCTGGCGCAGCACCACGTCGACTCCTACAACGAACTCGTCGACAAGGACCTGAACAAGGTCGTCCAGGAAGTCGGCGAGCTCAGCATTCTGCTCCCCGACTTGCGTCATAGGCTCTCGTTCACGGGGGTGAGCGTCGACTACCCAACGATTGAAGAGGCTTCGGGGGCTCAAGGTCAGCTTAACCCCCTGGAGGCCCGCCTGAGGGGCGTCAGCTACTCTGCCCCCGTATTCTTGGAGTTCAGGGAGTTCAAGAACGAGAGGTTGATGCAGGAGGGCAGGGTCAAGATCGGCGAATTCCCCATCATGGTGAAGTCTAGGCTGTGCAGGCTGTACAACCTGAGCCCCGGTGACCTCGTCAAGCTGGGCGAGGACCCAAGGGACCCTGGAGGCTACTTCATAATCAACGGATCCGAGAAAGTCATAGTGGGGCTTGAGGATTTCACGAGCAACAGGATCTTCACCGAGAGGAAGAGGATCGGGAGCTCCACGCTCTTCATCTCTAGGGTGTTCTCATCCACCGTAGGATACAGGACCCGAGTTGAGATCCGGTTCAACCAGCAGAACCAGTTGCTGAAGGTCTACTTCCCCGGGATAGGAGAGGACATCCCCTTCGTCATCCTGATGAGAGCATTGGGAAGAGAAGTGGACAAGGACATAGCTTACTCCGTCTCTCCCTACCCGGAGATCCAAGATCCTCTCCTGAAGTCGTTCGAGGAGGCAACAGAGATATCCACCGTCGAGCAAGCGTTGGACTACATAGGCGGAAGGACCGCCTATGGGCAACCCAAGGAGATCAGGATAAGGAGGGCCGAGTACCTGCTGGACAAGGTACTACTCCCTCACCTCGGAACCACGTCCGAAGACCGCCTGAAGAAGGCCGATTTTCTCGGAAAGATGGCCGAGAGGTGCATAGCAGCAAGGCTTGGCTGGAGGAGGAGCGACGACAAGGACCACTATAAGAACAAGCGCCTCAGGTTCGCTGGGCCCCTGATCGCTGAGATCTTCAGGCAGGCGTTCAGGAGAATGGTCAGGGACTTGAGGTATCAAATAGAAAGGTCCGACCTAAAGCGAACAGCGCCTTCAAGGAGCGTGAGCCATCTCGTCTCGACTAGGCTCATAACGGATATCTTGGGCCACGCGATAGCGACCGGGAATTGGGGTCGGAGGCTCGTTGGCGTCTCTCAGCTCTTGGAGAGGACGAACTACCTCTCAACCATAAGCCACCTCAGAAGGGTCCAGTCCACGCTTAGCAGGAGCCAAGCGAACTTCGAAGCTCGGGATCTCCATCCTACGCAGTGGGGGCGCATAGACCCCGCTGAATCCCCGGAGGGGAGCAATTGCGGCCTTGTGAAGAACGTCAGCCTTCTAACCCAAGTGTCCGTCACAGCAGACGTTGAAGAGATTCGCAAGACCCTTGAGTCTCTCGGAGTAGTGTTGGCAGAGCAAGCCGATGACAGCATGAGAGCGACGTGGTCTGAAGTTTACGTGGGGGGTATTCTCCTAGGGTACCATTCGGATGGGCCATCTATGGCGAAGGAGCTCATTCGCCTTAGGAGGCGAGGTCGACTGTCCAGCCAAGTAAACTTGGGCGTGTACACCCACGAATACGGCGAAGTCGTGAAGACGGAGGTGGTCATTAACACCGACCCCGGAAGGCCTAGGAGGCCACTCATAGTGGTGGAGGAAGGAGCCCCAAGGTTACAACCCGAGCACGTTCAGAAGCTGAAGACGGAAGAGCTCACTTTCGATGACCTTGTGGACATCGGTGTCATTGAGTACTTAGACGCGGAAGAGGAGGAGATGGCCCTCATAGCCACGGACCTGAGTTCAGTCACCCCCGGAACGACTCACTTGGAGATCTCCCCGCTTGCGATATTCGGGGCTGTCACGTCCGTTATCCCATTCGCTGAACACAACCAATCCCCCAGGAACACGTATGAGGAAGCCATGGCCAAGCAGGCCCTCGGATACCCCACCTCCGCGCTCCCGTTCAACTTCTCAACGACCTCCCACTACCTGCTCTATCCGCAGACCCCGCTTGTGACTACCGTGACAAGTGAGGTCGTCGGGCTTGAGAAGAATCCTATAGGGCAGAACTTCATAGTGGCGATCCTCTCAGATCCATACGATATGGAGGACGCCCTTGTCCTGAACTGTGCGTCAATCCAAAGGGGCCTAGCTCGGTCGATGTCGTACTTCGTATATGAGGCAGAGGCGAGGCTCTACGCAATGGGTGAGAGGGACAAGATACAGAGGCCAGAGGAGGGAGTCCGGGGATATCGAGGCCTCGAGTCCTATTCCACGCTCGATGAAGACGGGACCATAGGCGTCGAGGCGCGAGTCTCCGGAGGGGATGTCATAGTGGGCCGGACAAGCCCACCGAGGTTCTTGGAGGAGAGGGTCGAGATCTGGGGCCAGCCTTCGTACAGGAGGGACACGTCTCTCGTCGTGAAGCCATCGCATTCGGGGTATGTGGACACGATGATCCTGACGGAGGACACCGAGCAGAACAAGTTGATCAAGGTCCGCATCAGGGATACCAGGTCCCCTGAGGTCGGCGACAAGTTCGCGAGCAGAGCGGGCCAGAAGGGCGTCGTCGGTGCCATCATCCCACAGGAGGACATGCCGTTCACTGGGTCAGGAATGGTGCCCGACGCTTTGATCAACCCACACGCAATTCCTTCGAGAATGACGATAGGTCACTTCTTGGAGTCGATATTCGGGAAGGCCGCTGCCATTTCCGGGCGGCAGAGGTGGGGGGATGCGTTCATTCACGAGGACACCGATGATATGTTTGAGGTTCTGAAGTCATACGGGTTACAGCCGTACGGAGAGGAGACCATGATCAACGGCGTCACGGGCATGCCCCTGAAGGCCAAGGTGTTCGTGGGACCCGTGTACTACCAACGCCTCCACCACATGGTCAAGGACAAGATCCACGCAAGGGCCAGGGGGCAAATCACATTGTTGACCCACCAGCCCACGGAGGGAAGGGCGCGCGGGGGTGGGCTCAGGTTCGGCGAGATGGAAAGGGATTGCTTGGTTGGCCATGGGGCCTCAAGACTGCTCCAAGATCGCCTCCTCGAGGAATCGGACAAGACCACGCTGTACGTCTGCGAGAACTGCGGGACGATAGGCTACTACGACTCCAAGCAGAGGAAGTACATCTGCAGGGTCTGTGGCAAGAACGCGAACACCAGTGCGGTCCCGATATCCTATGCGTTCAAGCTGCTGTTGCAGGAGATCACGAGTCTTGGCATCTATCCGAGGATCAACTTGGCGAGGAGGACGTGACTGAAGATGAGCAGAGACTTGGAGGTAAGGTCGGTCGATTCCGTGACCTTCGGGCTACTGAGTCCTGCCATGATAAGGAGAATGTCGGTCGTCGAGATCACATCCGAGGAGGTCTACAATGAGGATGGGACCCCCGTCCCTGGAGGGGTGATGGATCTTCGCCTCGGAACGATCGAACCGAGTCAGAGGTGTCACACGTGCGGGAACCCCCCCACCAGATGCCCCGGGCACTACGGTCACATAGAACTCCCTACGCCCATAGTCAACTACCTGTTCGCAAAACAGATCCTTCTACTTCTCACGATCACCTGCAGATCCTGCGGCAGAATTCTGCTGCCGGACGAAAAGATAGCGGAACACAAGGAGGAGATGAAAAGGTACCGGAAGGAATTCGGGACGGTTCCCAACAAGATCTACTCTCAGATAGTCAGGGAGGCGAAGCGCATGGCGAGCTGCCCTCACTGCGGTTCAGCGCAGTACGTGATCAGGCCGGTCAAGCCGGCGGGCTTCTTCGAGGTCACCCCTGACAAGGTGACCACCAAGCTCACGCCAGCGATGGTTAGGGAGAAGCTGGGGAGGGTGCCCGATGAGGACCTCGCCTTGGTCAAGATGGACCCAGAACTCGGCAGGCCCGAGTGGATGGTCTTAGAGGTGCTGCCGGTCCCGCCCGTGCAGGTTCGGCCCTCGATCATACTTGAGACTGGGGAGAGATCTGAGGACGACCTGACCCATAAGCTAGTGGACATAGTCAGGGCCTCACAGCGCATGAAGGACGCCCTAGAGAGCGGCTCCTCGCCCATGATAGTCCAAGACTTCGATGAGCTGCTCCAGTACCACGTGACGACCTACTTGGACAACGAAGCCACGGGGATCCCACCGTCAAGGCACAGGACCAACAAGGTCCTAAAGACGCTATCTCAGAGGTTGAAGGGGAAGGAGGGCAGGTTCAGAAAGAACCTGTCCGGCAAGAGGGTGGACTTCTCGGCCCGAACGGTCATATCTCCAGACCCCTCGATAGCCGTCGACGAGGTGGGCGTACCTCTCGAAGTGGCAATGGAGCTTACGGTCCCCGAGAGGGTCAACCCGTTCAACAGGGAGGCGTTGGTCGCTCTCGTCAAGAACGGCGCATCGGATTACCCTGGGGCGCGATATGTGATACGGCCGGACGGAGCTCGCATAAAGATGGAATTCGTCAAGGATCTGGGTGATTTCGCGGAAAGCGTTGCGGAAGGTTTCGTGGTCGAGAGGCACCTCCTCGATGGGGATTACGTCGTGTTCAACCGCCAGCCCTCCCTTCACAGGATCTCCATGATGGGGCATAAGGTCCGCGTGCTGCCCGGGAGAACTTTCCGGCTACACCCCGCGGTATGCACCCCCTACAACGCTGACTTCGATGGTGATGAGATGAACCTACACGTCCCCCAGAGCGTGGAGGCGGTTGCCGAGACCAAGGAGCTGCTCCAGGTGGCTAGGAACTACATCACTCCAAGGTACGGCGCCCCCATCGTCGGGGCAATACGCGATTTCATCACGGGGGCGTACCTGCTGACCCGCTCCGACACCTTCCTGATCAAGAAGGAGTTCTACACGCTTCTTGAGGCCGCCGGCGTTGAGCCAAAGAGCATACCGCCAGTCGTGAAGAAACCGCAGGAGAAATGGTCAGGCAAGCAGGCGTTCAGCTCGCTGTTGCCCCCGGATCTCAACTACAGGGCTAGGGCGGAAGTATGCGCAAACGATCCGGAGTGCGATGAGGACAACTGTCCTCATGAAGGGTTCGTGGTCATAGAGGACGGGAAGCTTCTGAAGGGAGTGATAGACAAGGCCTCCCTTGGCGCCGAAAAGCCGGGCACTCTCATCCACGAGGTGTTGCTCAACTACGGCGAGGAAGCGGCGCACAAGTTCCTCACCTCCCTGACGAAGATGATCTCGACCTTCCTCAGGCTCAGAGGTTTCAGCATGTCCTACGGCGACCTGATCCTATCGCAGGGGGCCAGGGGCAAGATAGAGGCTGACCTTGTATCGGCGGACGAGCGCGTCGATGATGTCCTTGCACAGTTCAAGTCAGGCAAGTTACAGAAGATACCGGGACAGTCTCAGGAGGATTCTCGGGAGGCATACATTATGGACGTTCTTTCGGACATCAGGACCAGGACGGGCGAATTGGCCAGCAGCTCCCTAGGGTTGGACAACAGCGCAGTAGTGATGACCCGAACCGGGGCCCGCGGCTCGGATCTCAACTTGGGCCAGATGTGTGCCGCGCTGGGACCTCAAGCCCTCCGAGGCAAGAGGATCTCCAGAGGATACTTGGGTAGGCCGCTCCCCCATTTCAAGCGTGGTGACCTAGGCCCCGCAGCCAGAGGGTTCATCAAATCCAGCTACATGAGTGGGCTCTCCCCCGTCGAATTCTTCTATCACAGCATGGGCGGAAGGGAGTCGCTGGTGGACACCGCAGTCAGAACCCAGCAGAGCGGCTACCTCCAAAGGAGGCTCATTCACGCGCTGGAGACCCTCAAGGTCGAATACGACACGACTGTCCGTGACCCGTATGAGAACATAGTCGAATTCGTCTACGGTGATGACGGACTGGATCCCGCCAAGAGCTACCACGGAAGATTCCCGGTTGAGACGGTCGTTAGAAAGTTGGCATCATCGCTTGGGGCGAAAGTAGGGACGAAGCTCGACAGGTCGACGGTCAGGACCGCCATTGCGGAGGGGGGCAACGCCCTCCCCCCAACGGTCGCGAAGGAGCTTGAGAACACGCTGCTGTCTCTAGGGGTTGAATCCTCCAAGGTGCCACAGGTGGTCGACGCTACGTTGGACAGATACGTGGAACTAGAGGTTGACCCCGGCGAGTCGGTCGGCGTGATCGCCGCCCAGTCCATAGGGGAACCCGGGACGCAGATGACGCTCAGGACGTTCCACTACGCTGGCATAAGGGAGGCGAACGTGACGCTCGGACTTCCTAGGCTGATTGAGTTGTTGGATGCAAGGAGGACTCCCAAGACGCCCATGATGGAGATTCACCTCACCTCCCCACACAGGTCCAACCAGAAGAGGGTACTTCGGATAGCCAGGAGGATGGTCTACACTCCGGTTGAGAACATCGCCTCTGAGATAAGGATCCAGCAGTTCAAGTCCGTGATCACGATCCTGCTCTCCATGGATATGATGAAGGAGAGGGGAGTGACCCCCAAGAAGCTTCAGAGCGGCCTCATAGCGGCTGGCTTCAGACCCAGGAGGGAGAAGACAAACGAGATCTCCATCGCTGTCAAGGAATCTGAGGGCGATCTCTCCCCCGTGGTGGAGAAGCTCAGAAAGGTCCCAGTTTCGGGTCTGTCGTCAATATCTAGGGTAACGGTTAGGGAGGAGGACGGCGAGTGGGTGATCTACACGGAGGGGTCCAACCTCTCCGAAGCCCTAAAGATACCCGAAGTGGATAAGAGCAGAGTCTTCACCAACAACATCCACGAGATAGCTGATGTCTTGGGCATAGAAGCAGCCAGGACGGCCTTGATGAAGGAGCTAAAGAGTACGCTCGACGAGCAGGGCTTGGATGTGGACCTGCGCCACATAATGCTGATCGCATCTGCGATGACCACTGGCGGAAGAGTCAAACAGATAGGGAGGCATGGTCTCTCAGGAGAGAAGGCCAGCGTACTTGCCAAGGCCGCCTTCGAGAGGACAGTCCCGACCCTTGTGGACGGCGCCATCACTGGCGCCACAGACCATATGAAGGGGATGACCGAGCGTGTTCTGGCTGGCGAGGAGATCAAGGCGGGGACTGGGATGATCGATGTCTACGTTGATCTCAGGAAAGGTTTAATTCAGTAACGCGTAGGGCGCGAGTCCGTTGGAGTCCGCGATAACAACCGCCTGCAGGACCGGCGAAGTCCTACTGGGGTACGATTCTGTGAAGAAGGCGGTCATGTCCGGTAGGGTCAGCGCTGTTCTGTACTCGGAGTCGCTGCCGGAGGGCAAGTCAAGAGAGCTGGATAGGCTCTGCTCGCTCGCTGAAATACCCATCAAGAGGTTATCGATATCCCCCGCGGACTTGGGGTCGTTGTGCGGCAAGCCCTTCCCGACATCGACCCTAGGCGTTCGAAAGTTCGGGCAGTCACCATTGAAAGAGCTGTTGGCGAAATGACAGCACCTAGAGTGAGACTGTCCACGGATGCCTTCAGGTACCTCGCGTTGTTTGAGCGCGTGGCGAGAGTAAGGCCCATAGATTGCGTTGTCTCTCCGGAGGGCGAGATGCTGTTCTTGGTCGATCCGAACGAGTACCCCCTAGTCGCCCTGAACCCGACGAGACCGATAGCCCATCTATCAAGAATGCTGTCGGCGAGGGTGCTAGTCTATCCCTTGTGTGACAATACGGAGGAGTTCGTCGCCGGGCTTTTCAGACAGGTCAAGGTCGACTCCGTATCGCTGGTCAGCGTCAGGGACGGCAGGAAGGTCGCGAACGTCAAGGTAGCTGAGGGTGACAAGGGCAGGGCGATAGGCCAAGGCGGAGTTAACGTGAAGCGAGCAACCTTTCTGACCAGAAGATACTTCGAAGTGGATCATGTAAAAATTGTATAAGGTTTATAACCCGCCAAACGAGACAACGTGAATCTGATGTCAAAGGGCGCAAGGGGTGAGTTCGCCGCTCGGAAGCTGAGGAGACGGAGGAACAAGCTCAGGTGGAGCGACAAGTACTACACGAGGAGATCTCTCAAGCTCAAGGCGAGATACGACCCCGTAGGAGCCGCGCCGATGGCGAGGGGCATAGTCCTTGAGAAGGTCGGGATCGAAAGCAAGCAGCCGAACAGCGCGGTGAGGAAATGTGTTCGCATTCAGCTGATAAGGAACAACAAGGAGATCACAGCCTTCCTACCCGAGGACGGCGCCATGAACTTCATAGATGAGAGGGACGAGGTCTTGGTGGCAGGCATAGGGGGTTCTGGTGGCGGGTCCATGGGCGATCTGCCCGGGGTGAGGTACAAGGTTATTGCTGTGAACGACATCTCCCTTGATGCGCTACTCAAGGGCAAGAAACAGAAGGTTAGGAAGTAGTCTCAGTAACCGGGCGTTTGCCCAGCGAGCATTGGCCAAGCCCTTGCAGAACATTCCACCACATCCCTGTCAAATCAGTCCCACTGCAGGGGATAGAGATTATAAGCAACCGGCTTCTGCTGCGGTCTATGGGTTGGACGGTGAAAGGCCCAGCGGAAGCGGAGAAGAGCGATGCCAGCCGAATCTGAGGAAATCAAGCTATTCGGCAAGTATTCATTCAGCGAACTTGAGGTCAACGACAAGACGCTGGCGGTCGCCATCTCATTCAAACCCATCTCCATCCCCCACTCTTCGGGGAGACATGAGCACAAGAGGTTCGCGAAGAACTCGGTCAACATAGTCGAGAGGCTCACCAACATGATCTCCCTGACCCCCAAGGCCGGTGGAAAGAAGGCGCACGCCATCAAGGCCATGGAGGCCACCCTGGACCTGATATCCGAGAGAAAGAAGGAGAATCCCCTCAAGGTATTGGTCAAGGCGATAGAGAACAGCGCCCCTAGGGAGGACACGACTAGGGTCAGCTATGGAGGGATTCTGTACTATCAGGCCGTGGATATATCCCCGACGAGACGAGTTGACATAGCCCTCAGGAACTTGGTCGAGGGCACCAGGAGGAACTCTTTCAAATCCGCGACGCCCTTCTACCGGGCACTGGCGACCCAGATAATCAGCGCAGCCGGGGGCGATCCCAAGTGTTTCGCGATCTCCAGGAAGGACGAACTGGAGAAGCACGCGTTAGCTTCTAGGTGATGCTTGCGGGTAACCTTTATAATGGCTGGGCCCAAAGTGGTGGGTTATCTGAGGGTTGATCTGTGATGAGTAGTGCTGGTTCAAAACCGCACCTGAACCTAGTCGTGGCTGGCCACGTGGACCATGGCAAGAGCACGCTGACCGGGCATCTTCTCTACTTGAAGGGGTATATCGACGCCAGGAAACTGGATGAGCTAGCGAAGGAGTCCACAAAGACGGGGCTCGGGGAGAGCTTCAAGTACGCTTGGGTCCTCGACACTGTCAAGGAGGAGCGTGAGAGAGGAGTAACTATAGATGCTGCGTACGTCAAGTTCCTCACGGACAAGTACTACTACACTGTCATCGATGCCCCCGGACATAGGGACTTCGTGAAGAACATGATAACGGGAGCCAGCCAAGCCGATGTCGCGCTGCTGGTCATTTCGGCCAAGAAGGGCGAATTCGAGACAGGGATAAGCCCCGAGGGTCAGACCACGGAGCACACGTTCCTTCTGTTCACCCTTGGCGTTCGCCAAATAGTGGTGGCCGTCAACAAGATGGACGATCAGACTGTGAACTGGAGCAAGGAACGTTATGACGAGGTCAGGAAGAACGTGGAGGACCTGTTGGCCCGAATCGGGTTCGACCTGAAGAAGCACAGGATATTCATAATCCCTGTGAGTGCGTGGATCGGAGACAACCTCGCGTCCAAGTCAGAGCACATGCCGTGGTACGATGGGCCTACAGTGGTGGAGGCGCTCGACCAGTTCGAGCCGCCCTCTAAGCCAACCGACAGGCCATTGAGGGTTCCCATCCAGCAGGTGTTCAACATCCCAGGCGTCGGCAGCGTACCAGTCGGCCGTGTGGAGACTGGGGTTCTGCGGCCCAATGACAAGATCGTGGTAATGCCCTCCGGCAAGCACGGGGAGGTCAGGAGCATTGAAATGCACCACGAAAGGCTGGAAAAGGCCGAGCCAGGAGATAACGTCGGCATCAACCTGAAGGGGATCTCCCAGAAGGAGATGAAGAGGGGAGATGTCTTGGGGCTCGAGGATAACCCCCCGTCCATCGTCAAGGAGTTCATAGGCCAGATCATCGTCATAAGACACCCGACGGCGATAGCCGCGGGCTACACGCCCGTCCTTCACGTTCACACCGAACAAGTTGCCTGCGAGTTCGCTGAACTCATCAGGAAGATAGATGCGAGAACAGGGGCCACCGTTGAGGAGAAGCCCGCGTTTCTCAAGACGGGAGACGCAGCGCTCGTGAGGTTCAGGCCGCTCAGGCCGGTCTCTCTGGAGGCTTTCGCCGAGTTCCCCCCGCTTGGAAGGTTCGCGATCAGGGACATGGGAATGACGGTCGCGGCGGGAGTGACCAAAGAGATCACTCAGAAGGGATAAACACTACAGAACCCACTTGGACTTCCCACCTAGCTCGAAGGACATCTCATCTAGCTAGCTTAGACCTGCTGATTCACGAAGGTGCAGACTGCCCGTCCTCATCCGTTGCGTGGCGAGGCCCTCTCCGCCTACACTGGTGCGAATTCCTCCCAGGTCTTCCCCTCGGATATGAACAGCATGTCTATTCCGTTGCCTGAAGCAGAGTCTCTTTCGAGGGCTGACCTCACGGTCTTTAGAACCTGGGCCTTGACTTCGTCGTAGCTCAGGTCGTCCTTGTAGGTCGCCTCTAGTATTCCGAGCGCCAGTTCGCTCCCGCTTCCAACCGCAGCGTACTTGTCCTCCACCAATGACCCAAGCGGGTCCATCACCACGACGACGGCACCGCCTTTGTCGAAGCCTCCTACTATTATCTGCGTGAGCAGCGGGGCTAACCTGTTGGAGAACAGGATGTTGGATATGAGCTTGGCCAAAGCCTTCGCGTTCATGTCCCTGTCGGTCTGCAACTTGAACATGTTAGCGCCGTACTTTGCTTCCCTGAGGATCGTCTGCGCGTCCGATATCATGCCCGCTGACGCAAGGCCTATCTTGTCCGTGACCTTGAACACCTTCTTGGCGTTCTTGCTGAGTATGAAAGTGCCGTAGGAAGCCCTTCTGTCCGCTGCCAAGACGACTCCTTCCCTATAAGTCATGCCGATGGCAGTGGCCCCTGGAATGTATGAGGCAGCCATGTTGTGCGCCATCAACTCGAGCGCGAATTTAAATGATTGCACCATCCTTTGGAATGACCGATAGCTCGGCGGGAGTTCTCCTATCCTCTAGGCGGATCTCGGCGACGTCGAACATCGTCGCTATGTGAGCCTCCGTACCGAGGTGCTCTGTCACTTTCGGCAGCACAACCCTCGAGGGCCCCAACGCCGTCAACATATAGGGCAATATCATGTCGGCGAAGTGCTCGTCAACGGCACTTCCAGTGCCGACGCAATTGACCACGTTCCGGGCGGCCTCGGACCCGACCACCTCGGCAGGCTTGCCTCTTTCTCCGATCGAATCCCCCCCTATGAAGCACTGAGAACCTGAGTCCACCCACAGCGTTATGCTGCTGCCTGGGCTCAGCGGCTCACGGCTTTCGACGATTTCGATCCCCCCAAGCTTGAGCCCATGCCTTTCCAGCAAGGACCGCGCACTTGAGGCCTGTCGTTCCGCCACTGAACGAGACAGGTGCGCGCACCTGCTGATCCCGTGAATCCCAGGAATTCCTTCCGGAGGTTTCTCCCTGACAATCGGGATCAAATGGCGCCGCGGCCTCACCGAGAACTCCACCTCCCCCCCTCCTCTGGGATAGTAACCGCTCCTGATCAGCTTCAGGGACACGTCTGCCCCCATGGTCCTGATGCCTTCTAGGAAGACCCTCTGGAAGTAGTCAACGGTCGGACTCCATCTCACCTCAGTCCCCCCGACTATTCTCCCCACGACCGGACTCTCCGCCGCTAGCGCCACGGGCAAAATCGCTTGAAGCACCAAGGTCACACTCCCGGCTGTGCCGACATTGAACTCGAACCGTCCCCCCGGTATCTCGCCCGGGCGGAACGAAACCGACGAAGAACCCACCCGATTTCCACTCACCTCCGCGTTCGCAAGCCTAGCCACGGCGTTGATTGCGGCCAGATGTTGGGGTCTGATGCCAGGGGGCGACCTCCCAGCTCTGATTTTGCTGACGTTGATGTCCAAGCCCAACAAGGCGGATAGGGCTAACGCGAACCTGAGAAGCTGCCCACCACCCTCGCCATAGGATCCATCTATCTCCATCGGGGTGAAAGGGTCGTCATTGTTTTTAAGCGAACCAATCCCCTCTCTGGGGAATGAGCAGGAGCAGCTGGGCACTTTTCGTCGGGAGATTCCAGCCCTTCCACAAGGGCCATCTGCACGCCGTTCGTTTCATACTGGATAGAGAGGCGCAGCTGGTCATCACTGTGGGAAGCTCGCTGTCCAGCCACGAAGTGAGGAATCCCTTCACCATGGGCGAGCGAGTCGAGATGATCTTAGCAGCGCTCAACTCCGAGAAGGTCGACAGGAACAGGTACCTGATAACCGGGGTCCCTGACACGGAATTCCACCCCTCTTGGGTCACATATGTCCTGAAGAGCGTGCCACCGATCAGCAGAGTTTACACGAACGACCCGCTTACCAGCACGCTGTTCGAGGAGGAGGGCTTCAAGGTGACTGCCGTTCCACTTCAGGAGAGGAATCACCACTCGGGTAGCGAGATCAGGCGAAGGATAGTGGAGGGCGAGGACTGGTCCGAGCTAGTTCCAAAGCCCGTGCACGAGCTGATAGTCGCCATGCGAGGCGACGCGAGGATAAAGAGGATCTCAGCAGCAGAGTTCAGCTCCTGAGAGGGGGCCCGTGGGGACGGGAGCAATTCGCGTGCGCCCTAGCCGTCCTTCCATCCACAGCCGTTCAAGTGTCAAAGGTTCGAGTGGCTGAAGACAGCTAGAATGTGATTACGCTTATAACGAGCGGCCTGGAGCCGGTATTCGCATGAACGAGGAGGGTGCCTTTCTCCTGATCGAACTTACTGCGAAAGTTCAGGAGACCGAAGAGATCATTGACACAACCGATGAGAACACAGCCAAAGAGGCCAAGGTCTTCAACGAGGCTGAGGTGTATTCCCCTAGGCTCTTCATACTGGGTTCTGATGACGCCCCCAAGCCTCTTACTGAAGCGCTGAAGCAGGCTGAGCCCGGTTCGAAAAACCAAGTCATAGTACCTCCAGAGCAAGGGTACGGGCCGAGAGATCCGTCCAAGGTTCGAGTGTTCCCGCTGAGGAGGTTCGCGGACGTGAGGGACCTAGATGTCAACTCCAAAGTCGAGGTCGACGGAAAGATCGGGGTGGTCAAGTCGATAACCTCTGGAAGGGTCTCTGTGGATTTCAATCCTCCGCTAGCAGGAAGGACAATAGTCTACGATGTCGAGCTGCTTTCGACAGTACAAGGAGATCTTGAGAGGATCCGTGCCCTCATAGGCCGGAGGTTCCCCAGGGTTGATGCGGACACTATTGCCACCAAACTCGAGGATTCAATGGTTGAGATCAGATTGCCGGAGGAGGTCTTCTACTCTGAAGGCCTTCAGATGACCAAGAGGGCGCTCTTCTCGGAGATAACGAAACACCTCAAGGATGTCACCACCGTACGGTTCGTCGAGGAGTACTCAATGAAGCGGGAGGAAAAGAAAGAGGAAGAGAAGAAGGAGGAGCCCAAGAGAGCTGAGGATAAAACCGAGGAGCCGAAGGAGAAACCAACACGAAAGAAGGGACGGAGGGCTGAGAAGGAACCTAAAGGGGCTCAGTCCTAGCCACGCAAAGCACCTTGCTGGGGTCCGAGGGGCATGGGAATGTCCTTTCAGTTTCGAGTACCTTGACCTTGTCTCCGCTTGCCAGAGAGAGGGGGTCACAAAGCTCCCTGTAGGGGCAAGTCCACATGTCGCATGAAACCCTAGCGTACACGGTAATCGCTCCTTCCTTGGCCACCCGGGCGTCCAGAGCCGTCAGAAGCTCTGCCTTCCTTATTCGGACGCTTTCGACCTGGGAATCCCTCAACCTGCAGTAGCTCTTCGCGCCCTTCCTGCCCACAACCCGAAATGACGCCCCGATGGAGATGGACCCATGACACAGCTTCCTTCTTTCGCACCCGCGGCATTCCTCGGCTTCCCCCACGTAGATCCAAGTCTTGCCCTCCCTGACCGCTTCAGGATCCAGCAGAGTGAGGAGTTCTGCGCCGGATCCCGGACCGGGCGTCTCAGATCACCTTGGTTGCCTTGGCCAATGCGTAAGCCGCCTTCTCGTTAATGCCCCTCTCGCCCAGGATAGTATACCGCTCAGGCCTTATTGCGGCAGCCTGAGTCAATGCCTCTACCACGACCTCATCGCTCAACCCAAGTTCCCTCGCTGACGTTGGTGCCTTCGCCTTGGCAAGGCTGTCCCTGACCCTCTCCCAGTCGGCTTGGTGTAGGTAAGACATCATTATCGTCCCGACCCCCACCTGCTGTCCATGTAGAGATGCCCCTTGTCTTATTCGGTCAAGAGCGTGGGAGAACAGGTGCTCAGAACCGCTACACGGCCTACTCGTCCCGGCAATGCTGATCAGGATCCCGCAGTTGACCAGGGCCTCGACCAACTCCCGCGTTCCTTCCTTTGTCCCCTCTCCCACAGCCTCGGCAGTCCTCATCATCATGTTGGCGCACTCGAGGGCCAGGTTCGCCGTGTAATCCCCATAGTACTCACTAAACAAGAGGTGCGCGAGCCTCCAATCCCTGACGGCCGTGTACTTGCCCACCACATCTCCGAACCCACTTGCCACGTACTGGTGGGGTGCAGCCGCAAGGACGGAGATGTCTGCGAAGATCGCCTGGGGTGTCTTCACGAACCTAGATGTCCTAGTTCTGCCACTGACCAAGGATACCAATGGGCTCGCTATTCCGTCGTGAGACGGGACGGTAGGAACCGAGAAGAACGATACGTTGGATTTCTCGGCAATGAGCTTACACACGTCAAGGACCCTCCCCCCGCCCATCCCCAACACCCCATCCATCTTGATCCGCACGGACGACAGAAAATCGTCCCGTAGCTCCTCGTGCGGGTGCCCGTTGTCCTGGAAGACCTGATTCTCTATGCCGGAGTCATCCAGGGTCTTCTTGAGCTTCTCTCCGAGGAGCTGGTACGGGGTCCTGCTGGTCAGGATTCCAACGGCCTTAACCCCCAAGCCGGCTAACTCATCACCGATACTCCCTATGATGTCCTCCCCTGCCAATATGAGCCTAGGTAGTTCAATCTTGTGGAACCGACGGTTGGCCATTGTGCGCCGGGTGGCCACCAGAAAAGAAAAACTTATCTTGAGGTGGAAGGAACCCTGTGTTGCTTCGTGTCGGGTGTCTATACCATTGGTCAATCACTATTGGGCGATAAAGCCAGCCTTGAGGCCTGAACCGTCCAAGGTCCCTGGGGCCATGTGGGGAACTACCACCATAGGGGTCACATGTAAGGACGGCATTGTCTTCGTGACCGACACGCGAGTGGTACAGGGTGCAACGTTCGTCGCCCACAAGACCGGAAAGAAGGTGCACAAGATCGACGATCACGTGGCCATGACCATGGCGGGGGGAGTGGCCGATGCTCAAGCCCTCTTGGATATCCTTCGCTATCAGGCCAAGATCTTCAGGCTTGAGAGGGGCAGCATCATCCCGGTCAGATCTATCTCTAACATCGCCTCCCTGGTTCTCTTCAGGAACAGGCTAGCCCCGATGGCGGTCCAAGCCCTCATAGGCGGTCTGGATCAACATGGGCCTGAGCTCTACCAAGTCGACCCCTTCGGAGGAGCGACTAAGGAGGACTTCATGTCGACCGGGTCCGGGTCGCCGGTGGCGCTCGGGTTCCTCGAGGCCAACATGAGGAAGGCCATGGGGGCAAAGGAGGTCGTCCCCCTTGCAGTCAAGGCAGTGCTCATGGCAATGAACAGGGACACGGCCACAGGGAACGATTTCGAAGTGGTCATCGTGGACCCCAAAGGGTACCGTGAGCTTTCGATGGAGGACAAGGCATCCATTGCTGAGAATATCAAGGCGCCACAACGCCCAGAGTAGGACTGTTTGGTTGTTACAATGATTGAAGTGGTGAGAAAGGAGGTCCTTGAGAGGGCCCCAAAGGACGCGTCCTTGACGGGAATCGAGATAGAGGGACCTCAGATAGTCCTTCTGACGAAGAACCCGGAGTTCGTCCTTACAGGGCAACAGTACGCCTCCGAACTGGCGAAAGTCCTGAGGAAGAGAGTCGTAGTAAGGACCGCCCCCCAGTATCTGCTGGACGAAGAGGCCGCCACCAAGGAGATATTCTCCCTTGTCCCAAAGCAGGCCGATCTCACGAAGGTCATCTTCAACCACAACACTGGGGAGGTGATGTTGGTTGCGAGCAACTTGGCCGTCTTAGAGGCTGATGTCGACAGCCTGTCACTACGCGTTGCCCAGAGGACAGGTTGGAAGACGGTGGTTGAGAAGAAGTTCTTGTCCGACTCAAGGACGTTCTCGCAAGTGCTTCGCGTCTTGACCTCCAAATCTGAATCCAGAAGCTCTTTTCTCAGGGAGACCGGCGACAGGATATTCAGGAGGCCCCTAGCGTCGCCGGCCAACTGTTCGATATCTTTCCTCGGAGGGGTGGAGCAAGTGGGCAGATCAGCCCTACTCTTGTCCACGGACGAGAGCAAAGTGCTAGTGGACGCAGGGGTGAACCCCGGGATATCTCAGAGGAGTCACCTGTTCCCGAGGCTGGACTACGAGTTCAACGACTTCGACTCATTGGACGCCGTCATAGTCTCCCACGCCCACCTAGATCACATGGGCGCACTCCCCCTTATGACGAAGTACGGCTACCAGGGTCCCTTCTACATGACCGAGCCCACCCTGTATCTCCTCACCATCCTGCTCGAGGATTTCTACAACGTCGAGACGAGGTCAGGGTCGATTGCATTCTTCTCGCTCAAGGACGTGAAGTCAATAATAGAGCATACAATAGTCGTGAGGTACAACCAAGTCACAGACGTTTCGCCGGATATCAAGGTGACTCTGTACAACGCTGGCCACATCCTAGGCTCCTCAATGGTGGAGCTGAAGATAGGTGAGACGGACCACTCCGTTCTGTACACGAGCGACTTCAAGCTGGGAAGGTCGCTTCTGCTGAACCCCGCGGTCACTAGGTTCCAGAGGGTCGACACCCTGATCATGGAATCGACCTACGGCGGGGAGGGAGACGTCATGCCAAGCCGGGCCGAGGTGGAGGGCCGGTTGATCTCACTCGTCAATGAGGCGTTCCAAAGGGGCGGGAGAGTTCTGATTCCGACGCTGGCCGTGGGCAGGTCCCAAGAGGTCATGCTGATCCTAGCGAGGGCAATGGCGAACAAGACCATCGAGGAGGCCCCTGTTTTCGTCGACGGGATGATCACGGAGGTGTCCAAAGTTCACTCGGCGTTCCCGAGCTATCTCTCGTCCGAGCTCTACTTCCTCATGACTGAGGAGGGGGTGAATCCGCTGGAGTCTGAATATCTCGTACCGATCAAGAACAGCTCAGAGAGGTCTGAGGCCATGTCCACGGGCAAGGCCATAATCCTGTCAACTTCCGGTATGCTCGAGGGTGGACCGGTTTTGGAGTACTTCAGACACATAGCCCCTGAGCCCAAGGATGCGGTTCTATTCGTCAACTATCAGATCGAGGGCACTCTAGGACAGAGGGTTTTGTCCGGGGCGAAGCAGGTTCAACTCTACGACGGGGAGGGAAAGCCCGCTGTCATAGACGTGAGGAGCTCGATACACAGGTTGGACGGGCTCTCCGGTCACTCAGATAGATCGCAGCTTCTGACCTTCGCGAGGAACACCCTTGCCGGAAGGGGGAACCTGTACCTGGTTCATGGAGAGAGGGGGAAGCTGCGCAGCCTGCACAGAACTGTGTCACGTATGTTCCCGCACAGGGCGAGGGTGCCCAAGCTCGGAGAGAGGTTCAAGGTACTGTGAGTTTTACCCCTAAGTTTATATGGGATGTCCTCGGTGGACGGTGCGAAGTCAGTTGCTGAGCGAACCAACCTCTCAAGCGTTGGAGAGTTCGATCGGGAAGAACATACTGTTGAGGCTTAAAGGAGGGGGAGGGATCAGGGGCACTCTTCTCGGCTTTGACGCTCACATGAACATCGTGCTGGACAACGCGGAAGAGGTCTTCAAGGACAACGCGAAGAGGTTGGGCATGATAATCGTGAGGGGGGACAACATCATCCTCGTCTCCCCGGCTGAATAGGTTGATATGAGATGGGAAAGACAACGGCTGGAACGACTGCCTTCGGCAGGATGAACAAGAAGCGCATACACGCCGCATGCCCGAGGTGCGGAAGGCGAGCATATCACAGGAGAAAGGGCTACTGCGCCGCGTGTGGGTTCGGGCGGAGTCCCAAGATCAGGAAGAACTCGTGGAGGAGAAAGACCCTCTCCAGGTCCGTCAGAGTTGTCTAGACGACTCGATGCCTCTAAGCGCGCGCTGACCTCAGAAACGAGGCGATCCGTGAGGAGGGCTCAAAGGGCCCTCAGATTCTCCGAACTTCGAAAGAGGCAGGTAGCCGACCTGGGTGAGGACATACTCAGGTCCTGCAGGGTAGCGATAACCGCAATCCATTCGGGAAGATCCAAGGAAGCTCGGAGGGAGCTAAAGGCGTCAACGGGGAAATTCAAGAGGTTCCTTAGGCTAACGAGGTCAGCCTGTTACCTCAAGCAGTGGGGCTACGCTATTCAAGTGATTCAGGAGTTCCTAGAAGCGAGCCTTCTTCTCTGCGCATGCACGGGGGAGAGGCTGTTCCCACTCGACGATCTGGACTCTCTGCCGGACCTGGCCATCCTGTACGGGGTTTCAGATCTCATAGGGGAGCTGAGGAGGAAGGTGCTGACTTCGCTGACCAGAGAGGACACAGATGAGGCCCTTCGCCTCTTCAACATGATGTCGGAGCTGTACGGCGAGCTATCCTCCGTCTCACTGACAGACTCCGTGGCACCGGGCCTCAGGAGGAAGCTGGACGTGAACAGGTCGGTGCTGGAGGCGACCCTTTCGGACGTGACTGAGGAAGTGAGCAGGAGGAAGCTCACCAAGTCAATGGCCGCCCTCGCTGAGAGGCTTCAGCGTAATAAGTGACCGGTCACTCAAGAAGCTAGTTGAAGCTCATAGTTCAGAACGCCATACGCGCTCAGATCGGGCTCGCATCCAAGGCCAAGTTGACTCCTCTGAGGTTAGAAGGGCTGAGAAAGGTGGGCGGAGTCGACGTGGCTTACTCGGACCCCATCGCCGCCGCGGCATACTCCGAGCTAGATCTGGTGACCGGGCAGACCAACTCGCTTACGCGCATCACGAGGGTTCTGGTCGATTACATCCCCGGCCTGCTCAGCTTCAGGGAGGCCGGGCCTGTCCTAAACGTCATGCGGGGGCTACGAGCGCTGCCGGACGCATTGCTTGTTAATGGTCACGGCATGGCACACCCTCGCCTCTGCGGGCTGGCGACTCACCTGGG
>Ga0172364_10000087_pt1 | contig 49936 bp, 43 predicted proteins | sample LakKivSesite10cm_FD_114545 | JGI IMG/M metagenome (GOLD analysis project Ga0172364, IMG submission 114545) | Sediment microbial communities from Lake Kivu, Rwanda - Sediment site 10cm | ecosystem: Environmental > Aquatic > Freshwater > Lake > Sediment | place: Rwanda: Western Province, Lake...
AAAATGGGTAAGCTCCTTATATCGCACCGCTCGACCGTTTACCCTTGCTTCCTTCCGAACCTGGGGGAGTTCACAGGAGCTGGCCGTATAAGACTTACCCGCCACAAAGGTACAAATTTTCAGTGCATCCTCGGGTGAAATTATGAATGATTTTTCACTGTTATCATCTTATCTTTCATAAATTTGCTCTAAATACCCGAAAATATGGAAACAAAAAAACGCTCATTATTTGTTAACGCCCTTTATTATGGGCTTATCCTTGGGGCAATATTCATAGTTATCAGTCTGCTGGTATATGTCTTTGATATCAATATGTTTACAATCACTTTTTCGATTTTTAATTTATTGCTGAACATTGCCTTGGTTATAATCTTGTTTATTCTTGGGGCAAATGCTTACCGGGATAAATCACTGGGCGGGAAAATTTCTTATATCCAGTGTTTTCTGACAATGCTTATCATAGGCGTGGTTGCTTATATTTTATCATTAATATACACTTATATTTTCCTGAAGTACTGGGAGCCTAACATGCTTTCTGTATATCATGACAAAGCCATTGAGATGCTGGTTAAGATGGGATTATCTGAGGAGCAGATGGAAAGGGCATTAAGTCGTTTGGAAGGAAAATTTACCTTATCCAAAAGTATCCTGACTTCAGTAAAGAATGGTGCTGGAATGACAATTATCCTGTCTTTGCTTGTTGCTTTGTTTGTAAAGAAGGATAAAACTGGCCAGGAGATAGTAATGTAAAACCGGTTCAAATGGATCTTTCTATTGTCATACCGTTGCTGAATGAAGAAGAGTCACTCGGGGAGCTGACCGCATGGATTTTGAGGGTGATGGAACGGGAACAGCTCAGCTTTGAGATCATTTTTGTTGATGATGGCAGTACAGATGGTTCCTGGGACATTATAAAAGGGATGGCTGCAAACAATACCAGGATCAGAGGGATCAAATTCAAGCGGAATTACGGCAAATCGGCTGCCCTGAACAGCGGCTTTGAGATGGCAAGGGGAGATGTCATCGTGACGATGGATGCTGATCTGCAGGACAGCCCCGAAGAAATACCGGAGTTATTCCATATGATAAAAGAGGATGGTTTTGATCTGGTATCGGGATGGAAAAGAAAGCGTTATGATCCGCTATTTAAACGGGTGACATCACGTTTTTACAACTGGACCACACGACAGGTCTCAGGTATCAGGCTTCATGATTTTAACTGCGGGCTTAAGGCTTATAAAAAAGAGGTCATTAAAAATATTGAGGTATATGGCGAGATGCACCGTTATATCCCGGTCATAGCCAAATGGGTGGGATTCAGAAAAATAGGCGAGAAGGTTGTGCAGCACAGGGAGAGAAAATACGGCGTGACGAAATTCGGCATGGACCGTTTTCTGAAGGGTTTCCTTGATTTGCTTTCCATCACCTTCATTTCGAAATTCGGCCGCAGGCCAATGCATCTTTTCGGTACCATAGGCACCATCATGTTCATATTAGGTCTGATAGCGGCTATCTGGCTGGGTGCTCAGAAGCTGTATAACATCCACCACGGTATCAAAGCCATTCTCATCACCTCCAGCCCTTATTTTTACCTTTCCCTTGCCACCATGATCATCGGTACACAGCTGTTTCTGGCCGGCTTTCTGGCTGAAATGATAGCCCGGAACAATCCCCACAGGAATGTATATCTCATCGAGGCACATACCGGCAAGAAGATTTCCGGTTGACGGTGGTCTCCGGTGATGCATTAATCATTAATTTTGACATGCCATGCCGGAGAAGCCCAAGCAAATAATTATCATTGGTTCTGCCTATCCTTTGCGGGGTGGCGGGATTGCGACGTTTAACGAGCGACTTGCCCGTGCCCTGACCGATCACGGCGATCATGTCATCATTCATAGCTTCAGTCTGCAGTATCCGAAACTTTTTTTCCCCGGTACCAATCAATATACAAACGAACCCCCGCCGGAAGGCCTTGATATTCGTGTGACGGTCAATTCGGTCAATCCCTTTAATTGGCTCATGACAGGCAGAAAGTTAAGGCGTTCCAGACCTGATATCGTTTTAATCCGTTTCTGGATCCCCTTTATGGGTCCCTGCCTGGGGACCATTGCACGCGTCATACGGTTGAATGGGCACAGCAAGGTCATTTCGATCATCGATAACATTACGCCGCATGAAGCGAAAACGGGCCTCAGATTGTTGACCCGGTACTTCCTCAACAGCGTGGAGGGATTCATCGTCATGTCAAAGTCGGTGCTGGATGACCTGACGACTTTTGATTCAAAGAAACCAAGGGTCATCTGCCAGCATCCCCTTTACGATAATTTCGGTGATATCATCGCCAAGGAGGAAGCCAAAAAAACCCTGAATCTGGACCGGGGGGTCAGTTATGCGTTGTTTTTCGGATTCATCAGAGCTTATAAAGGTCTGGATATTCTTCTTCATGCTATTGCCGATGAGCGGGTGAAAAACCTGAACGTCAAACTGCTTGTGGCCGGTGAATTTTATGATGACGAATCGCTGTACCATGATATCATTAAGAATAACCGGTTGAGTGACCGTGTGGTCATCCGCAACCATTTCATTCCCAATAGTGAGGTCAGGAATTATTTCTGTGCCTGTGACGTAGTGGTACAACCTTACCGCAGCGCCACTCAAAGCGGTGTGACACAGGTGGCTTATCATTTCAACAGACCTATGATCACAACTGACGTGGGAGGTTTGCCGGAAATGGTCCCTGACGGTGTGGTCGGGTATGTGGTCCATCCCGATGCCCGGAGTGTGGCAGATGCTATCGTCTCATTCTATGAAGGTCACAAGGAGATGGAGTTTTCGGAGAATGTTGAAAAGGCAAAAAAGAGGTTCTCATGGGATAATATGGTTCATGCTGTTAATGAACTGGCGCAACAAATAATTAAACGAACGAATTAATGTGACGATGATCATACGCAGCAAAGCCCCGTTACGTGTCAGCCTCGGTGGTGGCGGTACCGACCTGGAGGCTTATACCAACCGTTACGGCGGTGCCATACTGAATGCCACCATCAGCCTGTATGCTTATGCCACCATTCAACCACGTCATGATGGTAAGATCAGCATTTATTCCGTCGACAGGGATGAACGGTTTGAAACAGAGGCCGTTGAGGAGCTGCCGGTTGAAAATGACGGGTTGATCTTACACAAAGGTATTTATAACCGTGTTGTCAGGGAGTTTACAGGTGCACCCCGGGCTTTTGACCTGACCACTTATGTGGATGCGCCTCCCGGGTCGGGTCTCGGTTCCTCATCAACACTGGTTGTGGCCATACTGGGTGCTTTCACCGAATGGCTGAAGCTGCCGCTGGGTGAATATGATATTGCACAATTGGCGTATGAAATAGAACGTATCGACCTGAAGATGCCCGGTGGGAAACAGGATCAATATGCCGCTACGTTTGGCGGAGTGAACTTCATGGAGTTTCATAAGGATAAGGTCATAGTTAATCCTTTACGGGTGAGTACCGTTTATCTCAATGAATTGTCGTATAATATGGTGCTTTATAATACCGAAGTATCGCGTCTGACAACACGCATCATTGAGACACAGACCAGGAATGTCATCGAGAACAACACAAAAAGCATTGAGGCCATGCACCGGATCAAGGAACAGGCCATCATGATGAAAGAAGCCATACTGAAAGGTGAGTTCGATGATATCGGAAAAATTCTTGATTATGGATGGCAGAGCAAAAAGCTCATGGCCGAAGGGATCACCAATCCTTATCTGGATGATATTTATGAGACGGCTCTCAGGTCCGGGGCCACCGGAGGCAAGATATCGGGAGCCGGAGGTGGAGGTTTTATGTTTTTTTATTGTCCCGACAACACCAGGGCCAGTGTCATCAAAGCATTGAAAAAATTTGGCGGTGAGGTCAAAAGGTATGATTATACCACCATTGGTCTGACAACATGGACCATATAAGTGATAACCAAAAAATACATCTATAAAATCATAAGATAATGTTTCTGGATCTGGCAAGAAAACGTTTTTCATTGCGAAAGTTTAAACCGCAATCAGTCGAGAAGGAGAAACTGGAGATCGTCCTGGAGGCCGGGCGTTTGGCTCCATCGGCCTGTAACAATCAACCATGGTTTTTCATCGTGGTGGAAGAAAAGGAAAACCTTAAGAAGCTATGGGATACTTACCAGAGAGAATGGTTCAGGCAAGCCCCGGTGGTCATTGTTGCATGCGGTGATCACAGGCAGTCATGGAAAAGAAGCGACGGCAAGGACCATTGCGACATAGATATCGCCATCGCCGTTGATCACATGACACTGGCGGCAGCCGATATCGGCCTGGGAACGTGCTGGGTGTGCAACTTCAACCGTGTCATGTGCTCGTCCATCCTCAACCTGCCTTCTTACCTTGAACCCATTGCATTGTTGCCGTTGGGTTATCCTGCTGATGAAACACTAATGGAAAAAAAGGAATTAAAGAGAAAAAATCTTTATGACATCATATTTTTTGAACGTTTCGGTTTGAAGTGATGGTGCAACATATGAAGGATCAACGCCATGTTTAAACATATTGATACCTGTCTGTCGTGTCCGATTATATCAAAACTATCGGGTACATGGTATTTAAGCATTGTTTAATTTTGTTGTGTTATTGTTCATAAAGCCACATAAATAAAGGAAATATATACGCTTTCAGCACTGAACACGAAAATCAGTATGAGATGAAACGGACGGTGAAACAGAACAGGCATCAGGGCAGGATCAATCAGATCATGCAGCAATCGGAAGAAATCATTCGTATGTTAAATGCCGATGGGGACATGCATAAGGGGATCCTGAAGATTGTGGATACATGTGCCCATACATTAAAGAAGGGCGGTAAGGTCCTATTTTGCGGTAATGGCGGCAGTGCTGCCGATGCCCAGCACCTGGCTTCGGAATTAGCGGGTCGGTTCTATTTTGACCGGCCACCACTCAATGCCGAGGCTTTGCATGTGAACACGTCATACCTGACAGCCGTTGCCAATGATTACACCTATGATGAGGTCTTCTCGCGTTTAGTTAAAGCAAAAGGCCGGAAAGGAGATGTACTGATCGCCATTTCCACGTCAGGTAATTCGAAGAATGTGCTGAATGCATTAAAGGTTGCCCGTGAGATGGGCATTATAACGGTCGGGCTGACCGGTCGGACCGGAGGGATGATGAAGGATCTCTGCACGCACATCCTGCATGTACCTTCTGATGATACACCGCGGGTACAAGAAGGTCATATCATGCTGGGACATATCATCTGCGAGCTCGTTGAATCGAAAATGTTCCCGGGATGATCGGTGAAGCTGTCATTCTGGCCGGAGGTCGTGGTGAACGCATGCAGGGAGTACTGCCCGGTATTCCGAAGCCGATGGCACCTGTACGGGGTAAACCTTTCCTGGAATATCTTCTGTCATTTTTGCGACGAAACGGAATCCATAAAGTCATCTTATCGGTAGGATACCATCATAATCAGATACGAGCTTACTTTGGAACGCGAACCTGTGATCTGGATATCGTCTATGCACGGGAGAAAGAGCCCCTGGGCACGGGAGGCGGCCTTATGAATGCTATGAGATATGTCACAGGCCGTCAGACATTTGTTTTAAATGGTGATTCTTATTTCGATATTGATTTGGGAAAATTTTATGAATTTGCATCCCTGAAAGGGGCTGAGGTTTGTATTGCCCTGGCTTATGTCAGCAGCAGTGGGCGTTATGGAACGGTGGAAATGGATGCGAACCAACGCATTACCGGTTTCCGGGAGAAAAACAAAAGTGCAGCTCCCGGGTACATCAATGCAGGTATTTATATTATGGACCGGTCATTTGCCGGCCATACCGCTGAGAGGAAGAGTTTCTCGCTTGAAAAGGAATATTTTGAACAACATTTCAGGGATACGTTGATGTTTGGTTTTCAGGCTGACGCCTATTTTATCGATATCGGTGTCCCCGAAGATTACCGGAAAGCACAGGATGAATTTAAGCGATTTGAATATTGACCGGTCCTGGACTTTATTCCTCGACAGGGACGGTGTGATCAACCGGCGTATCCTTAATGGGTATGTGATGACACCTGATGACTTTGAGTTTCTGCCGGGAGTGCTGGAGGCCCTGAAGAAGTTAAGAGACCTCTTTGGCAGGATCATCGTCGTTTCGAACCAGCAGGGCGTAGGCCGTGGCGTGATGACGACGGCAGCTCTTGATGCCATTCATGCCAAGATGATGGAGGAAGTGGTGAAACATGGGGGCAGGATTGACAAAGTCTATCATTCGCCTTACCGTGAGGAGGAACAAAGCATATACCGGAAGCCAGCTGTAGGTATGGGACTGAAAGCCCGCAAGGAGTATCCCGGCATCGTTTTCAAACGATCGCTCATGGCCGGCGACAGTGTGATGGATATGCTGTTTGGCAGGCGCCTGGGCATGGTCACTGTTCTCATCGCACCTGATGACCGGGTGGCTCGCAAGTATCCCCTTCTGGTCGATTTTTGCATACCCGATTTGCTGGCACTGGCACAAGCCGTGTCAGGAAAATGAAAAATTTAAAAACGTTCAGGTGTCACCATCTTTTATATTGAGTCTTTTCCTCGGGTATTTTGTCCTGCTTTATCTCATCACACGCATTGTCGCCAAACGAGCGGATAATTTCACTTTTTTTCTGGGGAATAAGGTTTCGCCGTGGTATGTGGTCGCTTATGGCATGATCGGCGCCTCCATCTCAGGGGTGACCTTCATTTCCATCCCCGGTGACGTGGGCGCATCCAGTTTTTCTTACCTGGTGATTGTTTTCGGGTATTTTCTCGGTTATGTCGTCATCATTCATGTGCTGTTGCCATTGTATTACAGGTTGAATCTGACCTCCATATATACCTACCTTCAGCAACGTTTTGGATTCTGGTCCCATAAAACGGGTTCGTTTTTTTTTATTATATCACGTCTCATCGGTGCTTCTTTCAGGATGTATCTCGTGGTGAACGTGTTGCACATTTTTGTCTTCAGAGCCTGGGGTATACCTTTTGCCTTTACAACCTTCATTTCCATCGTGCTGATCCTGCTCTATACCATGAGGGGAGGAGTGAAAGCCATCGTGTGGACCGACACCCTTCAAACGACGTTCATGCTGCTGGCGTTGGTCATTTCGGTCCTGATCATCGGAAAGGACATGAATCTGGCTACCGGCGGGCTGATATCGGAAGTCTTCCACAGCCATTATTCCAAAATGATCTTCACCGATCTGAATGATAAGCGTTTTTTCCTGAAGCAATTTTTCAGTGGGGTGTTCATAGCCATTGTGATGACGGGGCTTGACCAGGAGATGATGCAGAAAAACCTGAGCTGCCGAAACCTGCGTGATGCACAGAAGAACATGTACTGGCTGAGCTCGGCTTTAATACCTGTAAATATTCTTTTTCTTACCTTGGGAGCCATTCTTTATCTGTATGCCCATCAGAAAGGTATTACTGTTCCGGCAACCACCGATGACCTTTTTCCGGTCGTTGCCCTGAACTATCTGGGACCGGCAGCGGGCATCATTTTCCTGATAGGCATCATCTCGGCGGCTTACCCGAGTGCGGATGGCGCATTGACAGCCCTGACCACCTGTTTCAGCGTTGATTTTCTGCGGTTCAACGACCGGCATGATTTGACCGAGCAGCAAAAGATCAGAATACGCTATATGGTCAATCTGGGCTTCGGCGCCCTTGTTTTTCTGATCATCGTGGTTTTCAGGATGATCAATGATGCATCGGTCATCTCAAAACTGTTTACCATGGCGGGGTATACCTATGGTCCACTGCTGGGACTGTTTGCTTTCGGTTTGTTCACGCGTCTGACGGTCAGGGATAAATGGGTGCCGGTCATTGCCGTCCTGTCGCCGGCGATCAGCTATATCCTGAGCATCCATTCGGTCGGGTGGTTCAATGGCTATCACTTTGGATTCGAGCTACTTATCGTGAATGGGATATTAACCTTTACCGGTTTATTAATTGTTAATAAAGGTCTGGCGGCAAATTCACCGAAATAAAAATCGAGCCTTTATCTTTGTAAGACAATTACCTTTGCAGCCTCTTTTATACCGGTTAAAAACAGTTTCAAATGGAAAACTTAAGGTTTAAAGCGCTTGAGATCATGCTTTCAAGACGCCGGCATCCATCGGATCAACCTTCGGTGAGAATTTCCGATTTTTATGGCAGCAACACATTCTGTGATGCGTCAATGAAGGAATACCTGTCGCAGGAGGCTTACCAGGCTGTTCAGGATGCCATAATGACGGGTCAGCGCATCGAGCGTCGTATAGCGGATCAGATAGCGGCGTCGCTGAAGGCATGGGCTATGAGTCATGGCGCCACGCATTACACCCATTGGTTTCATCCCCTGACGGGGGCTACGGCGGAGAAGCATGATGCATTTATTTTGTCGTTGAACAACGGCAAGGCGGTAGAGAATTTCCAGGGCAGCCAGCTGGTACAGCAAGAGCCTGACGCGTCGAGTTTTCCCAGCGGCGGTATCAGAAATACTTTTGAGGCACGGGGCTATACGGCATGGGACCCCTCCTCAACGGTTTTCATTCTGGATAAGACCTTGTGTATACCCACCATATTTGTATCATATACCGGCGAAGCACTGGATTACAAGACACCTTTGCTGAAGGCTTTGTCGAACATTGACGAGGCGGCGGTGGCCATATGCCGTTATTTTGACAGGAGCGTATCCAAAGTAATCGCCACCCTGGGATGGGAACAGGAATATTTCCTCGTTGATTCGGCCCTGTACAATGCCCGCCCTGACCTTATCCTGACCGGCAGAACGTTATTCGGGCATGCTGCCGCCAAGGATCAACAGCTTGCCGATCATTATTTCGGCACCATCCCCGAGCGTATCATGGACTTCATACAGGATTTTGAGATAGAAGCCTATAAGCTGGGCATACCGGTGAAAACAAGGCACAACGAGGTGGCGCCGGGGCAATATGAGTGTGCCCCTGTCTTCGAGGAAGCCAATGTGGCTAGCGATCACAATCAATTGCTCATGCCGCTGATGGAGAGGGTGGCCAAACGTCATGACCTGACGGTGCTGCTGCACGAAAAGCCCTTTGCACGAATCAACGGATCCGGAAAACACAATAACTGGTCGCTGATGACCAACACGGGTGAGAACCTGTTAACACCCGGTAAAACACTGTCGACGAACCTCCGTTTCCTGACCTTTCTTGTCAATACCGTCAAGGCCGTAGCCACTCACGCCGATCTTCTGAGGGCCAGCATTGCATCGGCCGCGAATGACCTGCGCTTAGGCGCACATGAAGCACCTCCCGCCATCATGTCGGTATTCCTGGGTTCACAACTTACTAAAACATTTGATGAGATAGAGAAAAAAGTCAAGAAGTTGTCGTTCCGCAATAATGGTAACCATGAGCTGTTATTGGATATACCCAAGATTCCGGAGATATTATTCGATAACACCGACAGGAACAGGACCTCACCTTTTGCTTTTACCGGCGACAAGTTTGAGTTCCGTGCGGTGGGATCGTCGGCGAGCTGTGCCGAGCCCATGATCGTTCTCAATATGATCGTCGCCGACCAGCTCAGGAAATTTAAATCGGAGGTGGACCGGCTCATCGAAGCGAAAGTACGGAAGAATGATGCGATCCTTACCATTCTTAAGAATTATATTACCGAATCGAAACACGTGAGGTTTGAAGGTAACAGTTACAGTGAGGAATGGCTCGGGGAGGCGCAGAAACGGGGATTGTCAAACATCAGGTCGACACCCCAGGCGCTCAAAGCCCTGATCGATACCCCGTCACTGGAGCTCTTCAAACGGAATAAGATACTCAGCGAGCGTGAGATAAGGGCCAGATACGAGATCAAGCTTGAAAATTATATCAAGAAGATTCAGATCGAATCACGTGTTATCGGTGACCTGGCCAGGAACCACATCGTCCCTGTGGCCATCCGTTATCAGAAGATGCTGATCGACAATGTGAAAGGTCTTAAAGAAGTGTTGGATGAGGAATCTTTTGGCCATCTGGCCAGGTATCAGATCAGGCTGATAGGTGAAATCTCGCGTCATGTGGATGAGATACAGACAAACATCGATCTGATGTTGGAGGAACGTAAGAAAGCCAACGCCCTTACAGATCCCGAACAGCAAGCCAAAGCTTACAACGAAAACGTGCTGCCTTATTTCGATGTCATCAGGCAGCATGTCGACAAGCTGGAACTGAAGGTCGATGATGAGTTGTGGCCTTTACCCAAATACCGGGAGCTTCTTTTTAATAAGTAACCGCCGGGGTGTTTATTTTTCGCTGTTGAAGAAGGTGGGTTTGAGTGTTACCATGACAAAGGCCCAGTTACTCCATTGGTCTTTATCGCCTCCCTTGATATACTCCATCGATGTTGTCCCCAGCATAAATGAATAGCCGAACAGCAGGGCAACTGATTTGGAAAAGGTAATATTACAATTTAGGTCGAGTTCTGAACCCAGGTATTTATCGATGGCTTTTTGGTTGACCACATAATTGTTCTGCAGGGCAAAATAATTATAGTCGGCTTCCAGGGTAAATTTATCATCCAGTAACCAGGTACTCCTCAGGAAAAGGTTAACAAGGCCGCCTCCCTTTGTATCGCGGTACATGTCGGTGAAATAGTCCATATGTCCCATAAAACGGTGTCCTGTGCCGTACAAAACACTGAATGTTCTGAATTTGGTGTCATTAGTATCAAGGCCATTGTCACCTGAAACGTATTCCATACCCCCGGCAAGAAGAACTTTCTCTTTGATGTTCCATGTCAATTCAGGATTGAGGTAGTAGGCCAGGATGTTCCGGCCTTCCTGTGTTTTTCCTGTCTGGTAATACCCTCTGAAGGTTAATTCTATATCTTTTTTACAGAATGTTAAAGATCCACCTATTGTACCACGGACGTACAGCGTCTTGGCCTCTCCCTTTTTCTGGAATCCGTCGGCGAGACCCAGCAATCCGAGCCGGAACATCCGGAAGCTCTTGGCGAGCCAGATGAAATTCATTGTTTTATAGTTGCCTTTAATGGATGCCTGGCTGTTGTCATAGTTGGTGCCGAACGTATTCTCCTGAAGCTGGTTCCAGGCGGCGCCCACATCTAACCTCCATCCGTTAAGGGTGGCTTTCATCACAGCGGCATCATGCACTCTCCCCGACTGGTTCCAGTTGTTGTTCGACATCACACGTTCATTGTCATAGATGAGCTCCTGCCGTCCCAGACGCAATGTCAGGCTGTCGTGAAGCTTCACTTCGATCCATGTCTCATATAATCCGACAGTAGGGGCGGTTGATTTCAGCTGCTGGTCTCCCCACACCCTGACGTCCTGCAGGGTCACCCGGCCCACGATTCCCTTGCCGGTGTAATTGAATGAAAGACGTGTGCGCTGGCTGATGAAAAGAGCCGGATCGGAGGTGTCGGCAGGTAATTGTGAATAGCCATAGCGGTATTCCAACCGCGGACGAAATTGCCCTTGTACGACAAACTGAGCATGTGATTGTGAAACAATTAACAAAAGTAACGGCAACACTGCAAATGATGTAAATGTTGATTTCATGGCATTAAAAGTTGGTTGATTGATTGATTAATTACTTTACGGCGAGATATATAATGATCAGGATAGTCATGATCAGGCAAATAAACCTTTGAAATAGGCTTTGGTTTTTTCCATTCTGGGATGGTTGAATATCTCATCGGCCGGACCTTGTTCGATGATCTCACCGAGATACATGAAGATGACATGGTCGGCCATGCGTTTAGCCTGACGCAGGATATGAGTAACAAGGACAATGGTGAAGCTTTCCTTCAGCTCCATAAACTTGGTTTCGATAGCCTGACTCGACAGAGGGTCAAGGGCGGAGGTGGGTTCATCAGCAAGGATGATCTCAGGGTCGACAGCCAGGCCTCTGGCCAGGCAGAGCCGCTGTTGCTGCCCGATGGACAGGACTGAGGCAGGATCTTTCAGACGGTCTTTCACCTCGTCCCACAGACTCGCCTGCTCAAGGTAATGTTCCACCCTCTGGTTCAGGTATTTTTTGTTTTTTCTTCCACCGATCCTCAGTCCATAGGCAATATTCTTATAGATGTTCATGGGTAACGGATAGGGCCGTTGTGACAGCAGCCCCATTTTTTGACGTATTCTGGTAATATCCAGATTGGGATTCAAGATATCTTCATTATCAATGATGATCCTGCCCGACACCTTCATTTCGGGATAGATATCAGTCAGACGGTTTAGTGATTTCAGCAGTGTCGTTTTACCACACCCTGAGGGTCCCAGGATGACTGTGATCTTATTCTTGGGGATACGTGCATTAATGTCCTTCAGTATATGCTGTTTACCAATATAAAGGTTAAGATTTTCAATCCGTATTTTGATATCTTCACCCATGTCAGAAATTGATTTGGTTCTTCTGGTATTTTCTGGTGAACAATCGCGAAAGGATACTGATGATAAGTATGATAACGACCAATATAACGGCGGAGGCATATGCTCTGTTTTGCACTTCCGGAATGGGTGATGACAACTGGAAGAATATAGACAGCGGGAGTGTGGCTGTGGGTTGCATCAGTGAGGTCGGGATATAGTCGGTATACCCTGTGGTGAAGAGAATGGATGCCGCGTCGCCTATGGCACGGCCGAATGACAATAAAATGGCTGTGATAATGCCGGGCAGGCTCTGACGGAAGAAGACCCTGTAAGCCGTCTCGGAACGTGTGGAGCCTAATGATAACGAGGATTCAAGAAGACCTTTCGGAATGGTTTTAATGACCTCATCAACAGCCCGTACCATGATGGGCAGGATGAACAGGGTGACTGTGATGATACCTGCCAGCAACGACGTTCTCATGCCCAGATAGATCATCAGGGTGAACCCAAAGGCGCCATAAACGATGGATGGGACACCCCATAACAGATCAAGCAGAAAACGTATGATGTTGACGAATCTGCTGTGTTTGACTAAGTGTATGTTCATGAAGAGAGCCAGTGGCAATCCCAGTATAAAAGCCAGAAAGGTGGATCCTACCGAAAGGTAGAGTGAGCCTATGATGGCGTTCAAAACGCCGCCTTCTTTGCCGAAATAGAATCCCCCTTTGGGTGTTTGGGAGATCATCGACCACGACAATGAAGGAAGCCCTTTATAAAGGATGCTGAAGATGATCAGTAACAGTGCAAAGGCAATAATCAGCGATGAGATGAACATGATCACCCTGAAGAAACCTTCTTCTGTCTTCTTGAGATTCATTTTCGTTTTTAATTATATTTTTCAGATCTTATGATGGCCAGTCGTGATGCCAGGTTGAACAGCAGAACGATGACAAAAAGAATTAATGCGGCGAGCATAAGAGCCGAGTCGTAAAGCGGTATTGAAAGCATCTCCCCGTAATTGTTGGCAATGAGGGCCGGTAAAGGGTACCCCGGCTGAAAAACGCCGTTGGGTATTTTGGTCACATTACCCACGACCATCAGTACGGCGATGGTTTCACCAAAAGCCCGTGAGATGCCCAGACCGTAAGCCGAGATGATACCCGGAAAAGCTTTTCGTACCAGGACATGCTTGATGGTCTGCCACCGGCTGGCTCCCAGTGAGAGTGAGGCTTCCTGCAACTCATTGGGGATGGTATTGAATACTTCGATCAGAATATTCAGCACAAAGGGGATAATCATGATCGATAAGACAATGCCACCGGCAAGAATGCTGTAGCCCGACACCTCTTTTCCAAAAAAAGGCCCGGCATAATGCGAAATGAAGGGTACGATGACCAATATTCCCCAGACACCAAAGATAACCGAAGGTATCCCTGCCAAAATGTCGATCACCGGATGCATGATCTTGAGGACCCATTTGTCAGCGTATTGCGTCAGGTGAATGGCGCTGAGCAGGCATATGGGCCCGGCGATGATCAGGGCAATGAACGTGACCCATAACGAACTGATGATGAATCCCAGAAAACCGAATTTTCCGGCCAGGGGTTTCCATACCGACGTGGTCAGCAGCTCGAAAAGTTTGTGGTCTTGCAACAGCAGGGTGGATTTAATGTAAAGCCCTGTACCCAGGATAAAGGGCAGCAGGATGATGATGATCAGGGTGATGACCATCCATGTTGTGTGGATACGGTTTCTTAAATATCGTTTGACAGAAAAAAATTTCACACCCCGGTTGTCTTAAAGTTTCATAAGCTCATTGCGGATTTTTTCATCAGAGAGGTAAACATAACCCGACTCGGTCACATACTGCTGACCGTCGGTGAGTATCCACCGCAGGAAAGCGATGACGACCTCGCTTTTAGGTTTGCCTTTGGAGACAAAGTAAAGATCGCGCGCCGGTGGTGAAGGATATCTGCCATCCTTGATAGCCGCTATAATCCCATCCAGGGTGCCGTAAAAATTTTCGTTGGTATCGAGTGATCCGTTAGTATTGAGATCGATGGGTATGACTTCCATTCCTTTACGTTTCATCCTGGTGGTCATATCGTAGACATAGCTAATGTTGTTGTACCCTATCCCGAAGACATCATTTTTAATGGCATCAGCCATACCCGGGTCACCGAAGACACCCACGCCGGCGAGGCTTTCCTGGTTCTTTCCAAGAAACTCGCCCCACATCTCTGCAGCGCCACAGGCATCGGAACGGGTGTAAACGTTCATCTTATTGGCCAGAAGATTTTCATTATAGTACAGGTTCCAGTCCGTGATGGTTTGATTTATAAAGATATCCTGGAATGTTTTTTTCGTCACCCCGCGTGCCAGTATATCATACAGATAGGGATTTCTGGCATTGATTGTCGGCACCACGGCATCTTTGGTGACAGCCACAAACCAGGCTCCCTTATCTATTTCGGGTTGTGTGATACCGCGTGAGATCATACCCAGATCAACCATACCTGACAGGGCATCCATCATACCTTTGCCTGCTCCGCCCGCCGAAACATCAATCCTGACCCTGGGGTAGATTTTCTGAAACTCTTCGGCCCATTTCACTGTGATGGGATAAAGTGCAAAGGCTCCCGAAATAGTAATGGTTCCCCTGAGTTTACCGCGGTGACCGGCGTCCGGTTTCTCACCCCTCTCCATGCAACCCGCCAGAACAAAGGATATGATAATCATCAGGCTGAGAACTGTGCGTGCAACGTATCCAATACTTTTCATAACCTGATAGTTTAAATAGCACTGATATTAGGTAATAGTTGGTGATCACATAAATCTGAATTTAAGCGGACTTGTCATTACCTGATCACGTTATGCATTCAGATACGCAAATTTATTAATCCCACAGGAATATTGTATGGTGAAAGATAAAAAAATGTCGTTATCCAATTATGAAACAGGGAGAATAATGCCCGTTTAATCATATTTCCGAATAATATACTATCTTTGATTGGCAAATTCAAAGCAGCATATGATATTCCGTCGATCAATATTATTCTTCAGATTCTTAATTTTATCAGCCTTTTTTTTTATCTTATTACCTCTTACGTGCATTGGTCAGGTGAAGACTTACCATGCCGGTGGCAAACAGGATTTCTCAGACAGGAATGGATTTTATTATTATTTGCCCCGGACATATTTCAGAATTGATGTCGATCTGAAAAAAATACATCATTACAGAGGACCTTATGCGGATTATGCCTCTCAGATCCTTGGCATTGAGAATGTAACCATGGCCAACACCATTGAATATGTGATCACAGCGGTACGTGTCAGTACATTCACTGAGCCTGATCCTGATGCGTTGTTTTTTTTGGAATATGGTGAGAGGCAATCGAAAGAGGAACGCAATATTTTAGCTGAGTTCACTGACAAGGGGGTGATTAAAAGTTTTTCATTTAATATTCCGCTCACAGGTGATGAGACCATTACGGTGGCTAAGGTGCCGGTGGGTTCGGAGGCCCCGGCGGAAAACAACGTTGAGGCGGATCTTTTCCGCTATCTTGCCACTCCCGGTCAGGAGGAAAAAACCGATACGGTCATCAAAATGATAACTCTCGACACCAATACGATAAAAGATATCACTTATAACCGGTCCCTGGTGACCAAGACCACGGAAGAACGGGCCATGGATGCCGCAGAACACATCAACGAGATCAGGGATTCACGTTACAAGCTTTTAACAGGTTACCAGGAGGTAGGGTATGACCGGTCCACTATGGAGTACATGAATGGAAAGCTCATGGAGATGGAAGACCAGTATCTGTCGCTTTTCAAGGGTTCGGTCGTGGAAGAGACCCTCACCACGTCATTGACCTATCTTCCTGCGACGGGCAAAAATAGCGGGCAGGATATTGTATTCAGGTTCTCGAAAGACAGGGGTTTAAGACCGGTGAATGACGTTTCGGCCGACCCTGTATACATCCTCATAGAAGATATGGCCACATTACCGGTTTCATCCTTACCGGCAGGCGCTGAAGGAGTTAACGGTTTCATTTACCGCATACCGGCGCAATCAACTGTGACGGTGACCCATAAAGACAAAATCCTTTATACCGGTGTGCTGGAAATAGCGCAGCGAGGTGTGACCATGTCGTTACCTGTGTCGGACAAAATAAAGATGGAATTCTATCCCGGCAGTGGGGCTTTGCGGCGCGTGGATGTCAGGTGAAAACAGCTTTTCTGAGACGCAGTAATTTTTTTAGCAGTTCTTCCAGCCGGTCCAGTTTCAACATGTTGGAGCCATCTGATAGGGCTTTTGACGGATCGGGATGGGTTTCCAGGAAAATGCCGTCCACGCCGCTGGCAATACCTGCTTTTGCCAGTGTCTCTATCATTTCAGGCCGGCCGCCTGCTATGCCGCTGTCCTGGTTAGGTTGCTGCAACGAGTGAGTGACGTCGAGCACGACAGGGACATTGTACTGTTGCATGATCGGGATATTCCTGAAATCCACAACCAGATCCTGATAACCGAAAGTGGTGCCTCTTTCGGTGACCATGATGCGGTCATTACCCGATTGTCTGACTTTTTCGATGGCGAAGATCATGGACCCGGCCGAAAGAAATTGTCCTTTTTTTATGTTGATGTGCTTGCCGGTTTTAGCTGCCGCCACGAGAATATCTGTCTGACGGCATAAAAAAGCCGGTATTTGCAGGATGTCGACATACTGGGATACAAAGACGGCCTCACCGGCTGAATGAAAGTCGGTCAACGTGGGTACCTGGAATTGCCGTCCCACGGCCTGAATGATCTCCAGCGCCGCTGTGTCGCCGATGCCTGTGAAGGAGTCGAGCCTCGACCGGTTGGCTTTACGAAAAGAGGCCTTAAAAATGTACGGGATATGAAGCCTGTCGGTGATATCACAGATGGTCTCGGCGATCTCAAAAGGATTGTCATCATTTTCGATGACGCAGGGACCCGCTATGAGAAAGAAATTGTGGTGGTTAAGATGTTGTAAATGACGTATGCTCTCCAACATAACACAACAGTATAATATTGCTGCAAAGCTAATTAATTTTTAAGTGTTTACCTTAATAGCGGTATTTCTCTTTCCAGAGTATCTTCAGGAATTTCCTCAACTCGTTTTCCCTGGGATTATCCTGTGGATCATATAGCTTTGATCCGCTGATCTTATCGGGAAGAAATTCCTGGGCGACAAAATTCTTTTCATAATCGTGGGCGTATTTGTAATTTTTGCCATAGCCCAACTCTTTCATAAGGCCGGTGGGGGCGTTACGCAGATGGAGCGGTACGGGTAAATCGCCGGTGCGTCGGACGAGTTCAGTAGCTTCTTCTATGGCCATGTAAGAGGCGTTACTTTTGGGTGAGGCAGCCAGGTATATGGCGGTATGTGACAGGATGATGCGGCATTCGGGATAGCCTGTTTTATCCACCGCCTCGAAACAGGCATTGGCCAGGAGCAGTGCATTGGGATTGGCATTGCCAATATCTTCCGATGCGAGGATGACCATTCTGCGTGCAATAAATTTAGGATCCTCACCGGCTTCGACCATGCGTGCCAGCCAGTATACCGCTGCATTCGGGTCGCTGCCCCGCAACGACTTGATGAAAGCGGAAATGATATCATAATGCATGTCACCGGTCTTGTCGTAAATGGCCAGGTTTTGCTGTATCACTTTGATCGCCTTGGCGTTATCCACCACAACCGTGGTGTTACCAGGACGCTCTGAATTGACGATCAGTTCCAGTGCATTCAGCAGCTTGCGGCCATCACCGCCCGAGATACGCAGCAGCGCTTCATTTTCACGGATGTCGATGGTGATGTTTTTTTGTCGTTCCAGGAAAGTCTTGCCACGGTCGAGAAGGATCAGCAGTTCTTTTTTATCAAAGGGTTTGAGGATATAAACCTGGCAACGCGAGAGAAGAGGGGGGATGACTTCAAAGGAAGGGTTTTCGGTGGTTGCTCCGATGAGGGTGATGATACCCTTCTCAACTGCGCTCAGCAGAGAATCCTGCTGCGACTTGTTGAAGCGGTGTATCTCATCGATGAATAAAATGGATTGATATTCATCTGCCATGGCCCTGTCGATCACACTTCTTACCTCCTTGACGCCTGAATTCACGGCGCTCAGGGTATAAAAGGGTCTCTGTAGCTGCTGCGAAATAATGAATGCCAGGGTGGTTTTACCCACCCCCGGTGGACCCCACAGGATCATTGAAGGGATATTGCCTGAACGGATCGCTTTGCGCAGGATAGAATCCGGGCCTGTGAGATGCTCCTGCCCCAGAAAATCATCAAGGGTGGTTGGACGCAGTTGCTCGGCCAATGGTGAAAAGTGATTCATATCAGGTTGAGTATGGATCGCTCGACTTCTTTTGCCCAGTCATAAATACCGTTCTCAAGCGTATAAAGGTTCCTGAATCCGTGCTCCATCTCCAGATGCTTGATGGCAGTGGGACTTTTAATCCCGTATTTACAATAGATGACAACGGGTATATCCCGGGCTATTTTATCGATGTTATCACCTATTTTACTATTGGGCATGGAGACAGCTTTTTTGATATGACATATCTCATAATCGATGGAACTCCTTATATCGATAATCTGCACCGGTTCACCCTTATCCAGTTTCTCTTTTAACTGACGAGCGCTGATCATTTTCATAACATATCCTCTTGAGAAAGTTGTTTTTCAGCGGATAAAAAATAATCTTCCAATTTTTCCCCCGGAATAAAATTAATATAAATTTTTCTTATCAAAAATAGCTCAATCCTTGTATCCAAATATCTTCCTTTTTTTTATGTAATTGGCAATAAAAACGGGAACCATTTTCTCCCAGTTCTTATCACCTTTTCTTATCATATCCAAAACGACATGGGAGTATATGCTCAGCCATTCCTTTTTAGCGTTGGTGATTTCAAGGATTTTTCTGTTTTGTATCAGGTACTCATAGAGGTGACGCAGATTATCAGCCATGGGTATATTTCGTGATGTGATCAGTTCATTGCTGTCTTCCTTAAGAGCAGGGTATACATATAATTTCATGTTATGCATGAAAAGTTTCCCAAAAGCTTCCAGAATACCGCCTTTCAGGTTCCGGTACCATTTTTCTTCAAGGACTCTGATAAATGTAGGTACACCGATGACGATACGGAGGTTCATGATGTCGAACTGTGAGAAGTACTCCACAAGCCGGTAGTATTCCCTGAAATTGGAGACCATGACATTCTGTCCCATGCTGTTCAGGAGGTCAACCCTGTCGAGGAAATCATGTTCATCCAGTTCTCCTTCCTCGAGCAGGTTGTTGATGGTCATCTCACACAGGGAGAGTGTGTTGTATTTATCATAATCAGGATCTCTTTTGAAAATGCTGTAACTCGTCTTCAACATATCAAGGCCGACGTAGGTCATCGGTTTAAAGCTGCCCCTGAAGGCGAGGACATTTTTCTTGTAAAGCATGTCGGACGGTTGCTGAACGTTACCATACCTGTCGAACATGATGGCCTGTGTCATGGTGTTTTTAACCAGTTGCACTCCCAGCAAACGGTTGTCGACATATTCAAGGTCGGGACCCCGCATCCTGATCATGGTGATCTCGATGCGGTCGGGTGAGAGCGAATCCATCAATGACCGGAGGAAGGTGTTGGGTGTCTGATGGAAGTTGTAGCAAGCAAACATCAGGTTGACACCGATGATACCGAGAGAAGCCTGTTGCAGATGGGGATCGGTTTCGTGCAGGGTCACATGCATGATGACATCGTTGGGCTCACTGTCCGGCTTCAGTTGGAAGCGGAATCCCAGCCATCCATGGCTGAAATTATTTTTAAGAAAATTGATGATGGCTACCGTGTTGGCAAAAACAAAGTAACGTGTAGAAGATGGCCGCTTATTCTCCAGCACGTTCAGCAGGTCGGAGTATTCTTTGTCCAGCATGTGTATCAGGCGGGTCTCCGAGACGTGCCGACCCGGGATGTTGTCGTTATAAAAATAATCGCTGAAGGATTTATCATACGCCGAGATCGTTTTGGCCACCGTACCCGAAGCACCACCGGCCTGAAAGAAGGTCCGCGCCACCTCCTGCCCCCCGCCTATCTCGGCAAAGGTACCATAGGTGGTGTCATCAAGATTGATGAGAAGGGCTTTACGGTTAGGAGCTATGATCTCGCGTTCCATGACGGTCAATGGGTTGAGTCAGTTTTTGAATCCATGAAGTTAAACAAAAAGGTGAAGCTAAAGTTTACCGGATAAAATTTTGAAAAGAACGGTAAAAGGCAGGCAATGGAATTATTGTTTACATTTGTGCTGACAAGCTAATGAAGGATTCTGTGTGCCGGAGAGTTGTCTGTCACAAATGAAAGGTCAGAATGTTTCAACCCTGGAAAACGGAATACACCATTCCTTTTATTGCCGTTACCTGTCTGACTGTCGGATACATCATTACTTTTTTCCTTTCCCAATCCGTCGTGGTGCGGAATTATCTTAACCACAAATACCGGGAGGTTAATGCAGGGTTATGGTGGTTCCTTTTTCAGAAGATGACAGGGTTTGTTTTTCTGGGGTTGATTCCTTTGTTGATATTTATCGTTATCCTGGGTGTCCATCCTTATGATTACGGATTGTCATTTAAAAATTTCGCAGGATCCCTATTATGGATTGGCATCCTTTCGGTGATCATTGTCATCATCAATTTCATTGCGGCGCGTCATCCGGATAACTTGAAAACATATCCGCAAATCAGGATAAAACAATGGAGCGGGAGCCTGTTCCTGCTCAGCGCAGTGGGATGGATGGTTTACTTGTTCGGATATGAGTTGATGTTCAGAGGATTACTTTTGTTTTCATGCTTGCCTGTGTTTGGTTACTGGCCCAGCATCGCCGTCAATGTTTCATTCTACTCGCTGGTACATATCCCGAAAGGCTTGCGGGAGTCATTATCGTCATTGCTCCTTGGATTTGTTCTTTGTGTGCTGACCATTTGGACAGGATCGATATGGATCGCTTTTTTCACCCACTGTGTCCTGGCCATAACAAATGATATATTTTCGATCTATTTCAATCCAGACATGCAGTTAAAAAGGAATCGCATCATTACGTGAACGGATCATGAAAATTTGCGTCACAGGTGCAACGGGATTCATTGGTGTTAATCTGACACTCAGGCTGGCCGGCGATGGTCATACGGTGCATGTGTTATGCCGTTCCGAATCGAAAGCCGCATTGGTCCGGCATGCGAACGTGAAGATTTTCATGGGTGATATTCTGAATGAAGGGATCCTTTCTGATGCCGTCGCCACATGTGATGTGGTTTATCATCTGGCGGCCTATGCCAAACCCTGGTCAAGGGATCCTGCCGTTTATTATGATGTCAACGTCAGAGGTACAAAGGTGGTTCTTGATACGGCAGAGAAGCTGCATGTGAAAAAAGTCATCATTGTTTCCACTGCCGGTGTCTTCGGCCCATCGTTAAACGGCATCCTGATTTCCGAGAAGACCATTCCTTCCGTCGGTTTCTTCACGGAATATGACCGTACCAAAGCCCTGGCCGACGAACTTGTGAAAGCCTATGCCTCATCGGGCCCGGAGATCATACATATCCATCCGACCAGGGTCTATGGCCCCGGGCTGATGAATGAAAGCAATTCATTGACAATCATCATTCACAAATACATCGCTGGGAAATGGCATATCATACCCTCCGACGGTGAGAGTCGTGGAAACTACGTTTACATCGATGATGTGGTACGGGGGCTTGTGGCCGCCATGGATAAGGGCAGGATGAACGAAAGGTACATCCTGGGAGGTGACAATGTGACGTTTAACGAGTTTTTCACCACCTTAGGCCGGATATCCGGTCAAAACCACCGGTTGTATCATCTCCCCTATGCAATCATGATGGCCCTGTCGAAGGTGATGGTTTTCATGGCTTCCTTTACAGGTCTCACACCACCGATCACACCCGGTTTTGTGAAACGGTATCATTATAACTGGAATTTTTCCAGTGCAAAAGCCGAGAAAGAACTTGGTTATCGCATCACACCCCTTGAGGAAGGAATAAAAAAAACCATGGAATGGCTCAAACAAAAATATTAGGATGAAATCTGTACCAATGAGAACATATACTCTTATAACAGGTGCCAGTGCAGGCATAGGCCGGGCAATGGCATGGGAATGCGCCAGGCATAATATGAATCTGATCCTTGTCGCTTTGCCCGGAACAGGATTAATGGAATTAACCAGGGAGATCAACCTGTCGGACGGAGTGAGAGCCGAATATCTCGAAATTGATCTGACCAGACAAGAGGCGCCGTACGAAGTTTACAAATGGTGCCACGATAACGGATACCGCGTTAACATGCTGATCAACAATGCCGGTATAGGCTATGCAGGCAGGATTGAGAAATATACGGTGGCTGAGATGGAGGAGATGATCCATCTTAACATACGGGCGTTGGTTATGATAACCCGCCTGTTCATCCATGAATTGAAACAGCATCCCCGTTCCTATATTCTGAACATGGCCAGTCTGGGCTGTTACAGGCCATTGCCTTACCGTAGTGTTTATGCTGCCTCCAAGGCTTTCGTTTATAATTTTACCCGGGCCATTCGTGTGGAGATGAAACACACCAACATCAGCGTTTCGGTTTGTGCTCCCGGCGGTGTGGTGACCAACCCCAAAGTCATTGAACGTATCGAAGCAGGAGGTTTCATGGCACGCATATCAAAGTTGTATCCCCGGGATGTTGCATCCTATACCATAAAAAAATTGTTGAACGGCAGAGTCGTCATTGTACCCGGTGTCATGAACCGTTTTTTACTCTTTTTTAAGCCCCTTATACCCCTGAACCTCCAGTTGAAACTGCTTGAACCTATCTTTCGCAACGAAGGCATTCCCAATGGACGGAAAATGAAAAAAACATTACCAGCTCATGGTTCAAAGGAATATGAACTCGAAGAAACCGGTAAAGAAAAACAGGATTGACCACATCATAAAAAAATAATAATGAAGTCATTTATCATCGGCATAATAACTGTCATCATCACCTCCATGACAGTTCTGGCGCAGCATGATGTACCCATGAGAGGCAGCGAATGGTGTTCTTTACGCAAACGTCATCTGCCGGCCGTGCAGGTGGTGCCGCGAGGCCCTGATACGCCGCAGCACAGCTACGATGTTCTGTCGTACACCCTGAACCTTGACCTGTATTATAACTTCATCTCCCCGTATCCAAAGTCCTTTACAGCCAGCGATATTGTGCACTTCAGGGCCGACAGCACGCTCAGCTCCATCAAACTGAACGCCGTCAATACCTCCTTAGGTATTGATTCGGTCACTCTCGCGGGACTGTCATTCACTCATATCCAGGACACCCTCACCATCGTGCTTGACCAGACCTATTATCCCGGTGACGAGGCTGAAGTCAGGATTTACTATCATCATAAGAATGTGTCGGATAATGCCGTTTACGTCAGCAACGGTTTTTTCTTCACCGACACTGAGCCGCAGGGTGCGCGGAAATGGTTTCCCTGCTGGGATCATCCTTCCGATAAAGCGACCCTCGACCTGACAGCGCGTACACCGGTCAATGTCAGGCTGGGCTCGAACGGCCGGCTGGCCGATTCGCTTAATACGGGAGTGGAGATATACTATCACTGGATCAGCCGTGATCCCATAGCCACTTACCTGGATGTGATCTCCGCCAAAGTCAATTATCAGCTGGATATCCTGTACTGGCCGCTGCCATCGAATCCCGACAGCCTTATACCCGTCCGGTTTTATTATAATCTGGGCGAGAACCCTGCACCGGCCGAGAACATCATCATGGATATGACCGATTTTTATTCTCAGTTGTTCGGTCTTTATCCTTTTGAAAAAAATGGCTTTGCCGCCCTGAATAACCAGTTTGTCTGGGGTGGCATGGAAAATCAGACACTGATAAACATTTGTCCGAATTGCTGGGGATACCAGAGCCTCATCGCACATGAATTTTCGCATCAATGGTTCGGCGATATGATCACATGCGGAACCTGGGCCGATCTGTGGCTGAATGAGGGCTTCGCAACCTATATCGAGGCGTTGTGGATCGAGCACCTGAACGGTTACAATGCTTACAAGAATGAAATTGACAGTGATGCCGGCTCCTATCTGGTTTCCAATCCCGGCTGGCCGATATCCGATCCTGCCTGGGCTTTTAATCCTCCTGGCAATGATATCCTTTTCAATTATGCCATCACCTATCTCAAAGGCGCCTGTGTCCTGCACATGTTCCGTTATGTTCTGGGTGATGAGATGTTCTTTCATATGTTGCACGAATATGCCGCCGATACGGTGAACTTCAAATACAAAACGGCCGTGACGCAGGATTTTGTCGCCAAAGTGAATGAAGTCACCGGGGACGACTATACATGGTTCTTCGATGAATGGATATATCAGCCCGATCACCCCATATACGAGAACACTTATAACTTTCAGGATGAAGGAGGCGGCTCATGGAAAGTGAACTTCAGGGCCAGACAGGTACAGACCACCGCTCCTTTCTTTAAAATGCCCGTCGAAATCAAAATCATATTCACTGACCAATCCGACACGGTGCTTAGGGTTATGAACGACTCGAACCTGCAGTGGTTTTCCTTCACTTTTAATAAACAGCCCGGTCAGTTGCTTTTTGATCCTGACAATGAGATTGTGCTCAAAGTGAGCTCGACGGTGGTGGGTATGGAGGATCAAAATGAATCACAACCTTTTGTGGTGTGGCAAAACTCACCCAATCCGTTCAGACACACCACCACCATTGACTATCAGTTGCCTGTTAAAGCGCACGTGGTGGTAGCCCTTTTCGACATCTCCGGTAAGAGAGTATCCGTATTACTTGATACAGATCAGGATCGTGGCCGGCATTCAGTCGTTCTGCATGGTGATAACCTTGCGCCGGGCGTATATTATTACCGCGTGAATGCCGGTGACGCATCACGGACGATGAAGATGGTGGTCATGAAGTAATTGTTCCTGTTCCGGACTGATGACTTTTCAGGTCGGCAGGTCTGCGGGTCTACAGGTCTGCAGGCGAAGTCCCGCCGAAGGCGGGATATGCAGGTCTTGCAGTTTATACCCCTTACTTTTGAATGACAATTTTTCGGACGATCCTGTTATTACCGTTTTCAATCAGCAGAAAATAGATCCCATCAGGCTGATGTGTCAGGTCAAAGGTCAGCGTTTTCTTTCCTCTTAACGGCAGATATTTTTTCTCATAAACAGCTGTATTCAGCGGATTTAAAACTTTGATATCGACCACCGTGTTTTCTTCTGTGGTTACGTCAAGTGTGAAGATGCCGTTTCCGGGATTTGGGTAAATTCTGAATGAAGTATTATCTGCAAGGGGATTCCCTATACCCACGCAGATTTCGGCCGTCACCGTATAGATCTCCGATGATGTTCCTTCGCCGCAATCATTCAGTCCTTTGACGCTGATCATAGCCGTACCTGTCCAAACGTTCCAGGTCACCGTACCTATCGTACCCGTTCCGGTGATCATACCTGCTTCCGGGGGCATGATCTGCCAGAGGTACGACAGGGCGTCGGCAGCACCAGCCGTTTCATACTCTGAGGTCGATGTCAGGTTGGTGCATACGGTGTCGGGACCTGCGGGTGTTGCCGCCTGCCCCGGTATCGGATGGACCAGTATCACCAGCGGCTCCGACGGATCGCCTTCGCCACAGTCGTTCACGGTTATCACTTTCAGATCAGCGCTGCCGCTGAAGGTGGCATCCCATTGCACGCTGGCTGTGGTGTCGCTGAAATCGAGTGTTCCTGCGGTGGCGGGATCGAGCTGCCAGCCATAACCGGTGGCACCGGGGACGCTGTAAGTGGTGTATTCGCTACTACCCGGATTCTGACAAAGATCGGCAGGGCCTTCAGGCATCAATGCGGGATCAGGTACGGTAGCGATAGTCAGGGTCGCAGCGGCAGAGGCATTGCCGCAAGGCAACAGACCATAGGCCAGCAGGGTGAGTATGACCTGTCCGTTGATGATGTCGTCAGTACCGGGGGTATAAATGGGATCAAGGAGGGTGTTGTCGTCGAATGACCCATCGCCGCTGCTCGTCCAAAGCAAAGAGGAGTAATTGACAGCCTGCACGTTTTGGGGTTGATAGGTGTCGAAATTGCAGATGTTGGCGGTTTCTTCGAGGGTGACGACAGGCAGCGGCTGTATGGTCAGGATCATATCGTCGCTAACTGAATCGGTGCCGTTGTAAGCCGTGAGGGTGAGAGTGACGGTGCCGCCGGCTATATCCTGCTGCCCCGGGGTGTACACCGGGTTCAGGATGGTGTCATCGTCGAAGGTGCCGTCGCCGGAAGTACTCCAGAGCAACGACGTATAATAGGTGGCGCTGCCGGAGAGCTGACAGGTGTTATCTTCACAGATGGTGGCATTGGAACCGGCATTGGCCGACAGCTGTTGCAGCGGGGGGAAATCGATGTAGTCGATCCAGGCTGCATCATAACCGGATGAACCGCTGTCGTTTTTGATATATTTCCATTCAAAGGTGTGCTCGCCACCGGTAGACACGGTAAATGCCTCATAACTCCAGTCCTCTTCGCCGCTCCATTCCTGTTGCAACTCATCATCGATGAGGAACTGAAGCTTGTCGCCGCCAAGCTGTGACGAGACCTTTTTCCAGAAGCTTATTTGGGATGCAAAAGGTGAAGGCACCACATTAAGCTGTATGATCAGCGAAGTGGACTGGTTGTCGAGGATGGAACCCGATTTGGCCGAGTAGGTGCCATTTCTGTAAACGGTGTTATCGATCACCCAGTCGGCATCGCCACCGAAGGTCCAGTCATTTTTTGAAAAGTCACCGGTTTCAAAGTCTTCATCGGGTTGTGCCCCGGTGGTAAAGGTCCAGATGTCGCCGGTGGTCTGGCCGTAAGCATTAAATGAGTTGACACGCCAGAAATACTGTTGATCGAAATCAAAGTCATTGGTGGGGATATAAAAGGTGTCGGTGACGTTCAGCCCGTTCAGTATATTGGTGGGTGGATTATTGGTGCCGAGGTATAGTTCAAAGTAGGAGGAGCGGTTTCTGAAGTCCTTCCAATGCAATGAGGCCCATGGATATTGATTGATGGCGTTGTCGGCGGGGGAAGGATCGGATGCTTTCCGTGGTGCTGCCGGTGTTTCGTATGGTGACACATAGCTCATGGCCACGCCCGTGCGGTTATCGGTCCAGCAAGGGTATACGATGCCGCCTTTGGCACTGATGCCGAGATAATCGCCGAAGTAGTTTGCCGCCAGGCCGGGGATGGGCTGAGGAGTGAAGGATACATCGCTTACTTTGAAGTTGTCCCATGTCGCCCCTCCATTGGTGGAATTGGCGACCCATACTTCGCACTGGTTACCGGCCACATCCCTGTCGTCATAGAAGATCACGCTGAGCGTACCTGTTTCCGGATCGCAGGTGATCCACGGGAAAAAGTGTTCTTTTCCCTGTCCTGACGGATCCTGGTTGATGCGTACGGGACTGGACCAGGTGCTGCCTTCATTGGTTGATTTAATCATGTAGACGTCGATGTCAGGTCCTGTATTGACACCGGGGACACCGATATTGGCCCACACGATATATATGTTTCCGTTATTGGGACCCCCGCTGATATCCACGGTCATAGAAGGGAATGAGTTGACCCTCATATTTTTTGAAGTACCTGACGAGCGTATGCCTTTGATATTGTTGATGGCTCTGATAGCCGGCTGGAAGCTCAGTCCGCCGGTTACCGATTTGGCAAAGCCGATGGCATGTTCATCGCCGCCGCCGTCATATACGGCAAAGGCGGTATAAACCTGTCCTTCGGGGCCGGTGTGGATGTTTACTCCCTGGCAGTTGCTGCCACCCACGGCGGAGCTTACGTTGACGGGTGACGACCATGTCTGCCCGTCGTCCTGTGAGACGGAGAGATCCACGTCGCCGTCATCGGCTCCACCGAAACAGGTCCAGACACTATAGAGATTACCTTCATAAGGACTGTCGGGAGAATTGTCGATCCACAGGTGGTTTTTATCGAGCAGGCTGCCGAATCCGGGCGGTTTGGCGGCTACCTGAACATAGGTCCACGATTGCCCTCCATCGACAGACCGTGCCACCGTCTGCCCGCTCCCGTTATTGATATATCCGACAAAGTAATGACCATTAGTACCGATGGCTGCTGCGGGATCACCACTGTTGGTGCCGCCGGCGCCCTGGATGGAGCCGTCCCAGGCGTCACCACCGTCATGGGTATAGAAATAATCGGCGCCATAGAGCATCCCGACGGGGTTCTGTGTTGAATTATTTGAGTTGAGTGACGTGGCTATATCTTCGGGATCCACGAAAATGGAGTTCTCGCTTTGCGTGGAGTTTTCCTCTGTGACAGGCACGTCGGGTGAATCGGTGGTGATGGAGGTAGGGGCATTGATAGCCGATCCCGTATAGATGGCAGGGACAGGTGTCTGTGGGGGTGTCTGTGGCACCAGCCCCAGCTCCGCCATGCGTACCCAATATCCGATGTGATCAATGCGGGTGTCGGGCTGGTATCCTTCCGGAACCTTGCCGTCAGGAAAAGGATAATTTTGAGCCTTCACACACGCAAAGAGCTGAACGAACATGATGAGTAAAAAGATAAATGATGATTTGTACTTAAACATGATAAGGTTGATTTTATAATTGATATTAGTTTAAATTTACGGCGCGTAAAATTATAATAAAAATGTTATGTGCTGTTCCGCCGGTCGGTTTTTTCCGGTTCCTTAGCGGAATGTTATTTCTACAGGCTTTAATAACGAGCAATATAAATGAAATAGTCTGACAGGTCAGATAAAAATGGAGATGACCAAGTAAAAGAGCCAGGAGAAGAGCATGCTTCCGGGAATGGTCAGTACCCAGGCCCAGACGATATTGGTGGCGACGCCCCACCGGACCGCCGACAGGCGTTTGGTCATGCCCACGCCCATGATCGACCCGGTGATGGTGTGGGTGGTGCTGACGGGTATGCCCGCCAGCGAGTTGCCGATGATGGTGATGGCCCCCGCCGTCTCGGCACAAAAACCCTGGAAAGGCTTCAGATTAGTCAACCCCATACCGAGTGTCTTGATCACTTTCCATCCTCCGGTGATTGTGCCAAGTGCAATAGAGGTGTAAGCTGCAAAAATAACCCAGTTAGGCACATAAAATTCCGAACCCAGATAACCTGTCGTATACAATAACACGGCAATGATTCCCATCGTTTTTTGTGCATCGTTACTGCCATGTCCCAGGCTGAAGATAGCTGAAGAGAATAACTGTAGTACACGGAATAAAGAGTCGACTTTTTTCGGCGATTTTTTCCTGAACAGGTACATGGTCATGACCGCCACCAGGTACCCCAAGGCCATACCGATGAGTGGTGACAATACAATGAACAGCGCTACCTTAATAATCCCGTTAGCTATCAATGCCGAAGGTCCGGCCATGAACAGAATGGGCCCTATCAAGCCACCTATCAGGGCATGGGATACGCTGATCGGAAATCCCAGGTAAGTGCATCCATATACCCAGACAATAGCCCCCAGCAGAGCCGCTATGACAATGTATTCATTAACCATGTGGACATCCACGATGCCTTTACCTATGGTTGTGGCCACATGAACCCCAAAAATAAAGGCAGCCGCAAAATTAAAGAAGGCCGCCCATAAGACGGCCAGCAAGGGTGAAAGTACTTTTGTGGAAACGATTGTGGCAATGGAGTTGGCGGCATCATTCATCCCATTGAGAAAATCGAATCCCAGAGCTATAATGATTGTAATGATGACAATAGCTGACATAAAGAAATTGATTTAGGCCACTTTGATGATGATTGTTTTCAGCACATCGGCCACATCTTCGATGCGGTCGGTAGCCCGCTCCATGGTCTGAATAATTTCTTTTTTCTTGATCAGTTCAATGGCATCCTTCTCATTCTCAAAAAGATCGGATAAAATAATGTGATATAGATCATCGGCTTCGTTTTCTATCTCATTGATACGGATAACGGCTCGTGAAATTTCGTTGGGTTTTTTAAGCTTCCTGAGCTCTTTCACGGCCTTGTCGATTTCCCTTGTCCCCTCCAGGATAAGCTCCGAAAAAGTGATAAATTGCCTGGGAAATATTTTTGGTTTGTACAGTTTTATCCTCTGGCTTGATCCGTTGATGAAGTCAAGAACATCATCAAGGGTGAAGGCCAATTTGTGTACATCTTCACGGTCGAAAGGAGTGATAAAGGTGGTATCCAGTTCATCAAAGATGGTATGGGTGATCTCATCTCCTTTTGTTTCAAGGTCCTTAATATCCCTGAAAAGTGCTTCCCTGGCATCCGGATCCGTTGTCCCTATCAGCGTTTTGAATAATTCAGCTGTTTTGACGATATTCACCGATGACGATTCGAACATCGGGAAGAATTTTTTTTCTTTGGGAACCAGTTTGCTAAAAATATTTTTCCAACTCATAGATATTTATGTTGCGAAGTTTTAATGTGTTTATTGACAAATAGGTGAACCCGTCAATGATAAAAGCACGCAGCGGCTATAAAGATAAGGACTCCCTTTTATTCATTTGCAATAAAATGAAATGCATTTTTTAACAAAATAGTATGAGTTATCCTCATGGGATTGATCATATATCTGGAAAGGGAAAGAAAGGCACCGGGAGAATCTCCGTAAAAAATTGAATTTGATACGGTAAGTGACAAAGGCATAAAATCGGTTTCGGTTACTCCTAATGTCTAAAATCTTTCTATATTTACCAACCCATACAATAACGGGGCACAGAATAAAACTGAATATAAATGTATGGTTCCTGAAATTAAGCAAGTTACAACAAAAAAGGCGTTTAAGATTTTCATCAAGCTTCCGTACATCATTCATAAGGATCATCCCATGTGGGTACCTCCGCTACTGATGGAAGAGAGAAAATTTTTCAATCCGCAAAAAAATGTTTCCTTCCGGAACAACGAAGGTGTTTTGTTTCTGGCTTATAAGGATAAACGGCCGGTAGGCCGTATCATGGGTCTTATCAACCTGAAACGTAATGAAGGTTTTCATGAAAAGAATGCGCGTTTCGGATTCATGGAATGTTATAATGATCCCGATGTGGCGTATGCTCTTCTGGCAGCAGTAGAGGAGTGGGCCAGGGCACGCGGGATGACGAAAATAGTTGGCCCGATGGGTTTCACCGACCAGGATCCCGAGGGCTTGCTCATTGAAGGATTTGAATATGAACCCACGATAGCAACGATATATAACTTTGAGTACATGCAAAACCTCATTGAAGGTTATGGTTACTCCAAAGAAATAGATTATGTATGCTATATTGTGGATCTGCGGGATGTGAAACTCGACTTCTATGAGAAAGTAGCTAAAAGGGTCGAGAACAGGGAAGAATTTGAGTTTTTGACCTTCAGGAAAACAAAAGAAATGAAGCCTTTTGTGAAGCCTGTGCTGGAGCTTTTAAGTGAGACATACATTGATCTTTACGGTTTTGCCCCCCTCACCGGTGAAGAGATCGAAGCTCTTGGCAAACAGTACTTACCGGTGCTGGATCCACGTTTTGTCAGCATGGGCAGAAAAGAGGGACAGGTCATCGGTTTCTTCGTGGGCATGCCCAATTTGAACAAGGGCTTCCGTAAAGCCAGGGGGCATCTCTTTCCTTTCGGTTTATTTTACCTGCTTTCGGCGGCGAAGAAATCCAAACAACTCGATCTACTGCTGGGTGGCATTAAGCGGGAATACCGTGGTGTGGGACTGGATGCCTGGGGCATGCTCAGGATGATAAAGACAGCCAGGGATCTTGGTTTTACAGTTATTGACAGCCATAATGAAATGGAAGACAACCATGCGGTACGGATGGAAATGGAGCGGCTGGGGGGTAAATTATGCAAGCGCCGCCGGATATTCGGGAAGATGCTGTGATGCGGCAACCCGTTTCTTCAAACGATCATGCTGACCAGAAGATAGATGTTCAGCAATGTTATCCCCACGGCAAGGGTATATAGTAAAACTTGCATAAAGGTTTTATTCCTGTATTTTCCCATGACTTTAGCGGAGGAGGTGAGGTAGACCAGCAGGAAGATGGTGAAGGGCAGTTGCAGGCTGAGTATGGCCTGAGACAGGATGAGCCCTTTGAAGGGATCACCGATGGTAAAAATAATCAACATGGCCAGGATCAGGGAGACGGCTATACCGAGGCGTGAGTGGTTGTCGTGAATATCAAAAGGTTCTCCGTAGATGCCGGCGAATATGCTGCCGGCAGCCATGCCCGAGGTGACCGCGGAAGCAACACCTGAAAATAACAGGGCGATGGCAAAGACAATGGCGGCGTTGTTACCCAACAAGGGTGCAAGAAGTTCCTTGGCTTGCGTCAGCTCGGTGACGGCCAGGTGGTCGGTGAAAAATGTCGAAGCAGCCAGAATGATCATCGCACTGTTAATGGCCCAGCCGACGATCATGGAGAATAACGTATCGGTGAATTCAAAATCAAGCTGGCGCCGGATAACCTTACCGTCCTGTAGATTCCATTGCCGGCTCTGGATAATCTCAGAGTGAAGGAAAAGATTATGCGGCATGACCACGGCGCCCAGCACACTCAGGATAATGAGCATGGAGCCTTTGGGGAAAGAAGGTTTCACCCAGGAGGTGACAGCGGAACCCCAGTGGATGTCGACCAACGTCAATTCATAGATAAAAGAGAGCCCGATGATGGACACAAAGCCGATGATCCACTTCTCGACGGCGCGGTAAGAATTGGTGTACAGCATGATCATGACGAACACAGTCACCATCAGGGCGCCTGCTTTCAGAGGGATATGGAACAACATGTCGAGGGCGATGGCACCGCCCAGTATCTCGGCCAGCGAGGTGGAAACGGACGCCATCATGGCCGTGATCAGCAACGTCCCGGAATATTTTTTTTTCAGGTACATGGTGGCGGCCTCCGAGAGGCACAGACCGGTGGCTATGCCCAGATGGGCGGCATTATGCTGCAGAATGATCAGCATGATGGTCGACAGGGTGACGATCCAGAGCAGCGTCAACCCAAAATTGGCTCCGGCAGCCAGGTTGGAAGCCCAGTTTCCGGGGTCGATGAAACCCATCGTCACCAGCAATCCCGGCCCTATGTACTTCAGCATGTCCAGGGCACTGAAATGCGGCCGGTGCTTACTCTTGTCAAAGCCCTCATGGATTTTACGGTACCAGGGCATGAGGTTCGGAACTTTCTTATTATTAGACTATTGATAAAACACCAAAATTAATCAAATTCAGGTACCGCTTAATTTCCCTATTTTTGTGATATTAAAATTTCACGGCCTGGTTTAATGGTCAATGATCCCGGCTTAAGCCAGGGTTTACTGAATAACCGGTTGCGTGAAAGGAATCCAACCGCTATCACAGGGGTTATATGCATCATATTATTGTCATCTCCGACGGCACGGGCAACACGGCCATGCGGGCCCTGGAGGCTGCCCTGACGCAGTTCGCCGAGACATCGGTCAAGATCAACCTATTTTCAGAGGTACGGACCAAAGCCAGGGTGTCGACAATTGTGAAAAAGGCGGCCCAGATGAAGGCCTTCATCGTTCATACCGTCGTATCGACCGACTTGCGCAAATATATCCTTGAGATAAGCCGCCTGCACGGTGTTGAGACGATCGACCTGATGGGACCGTTACTGGCACAGCTCTCCAATCAGTTGCAATATTCGCCTCTGGAGAGACCGGGGCTGTTTTATGAGTTGAACAAAGCTTATTTTCAGCGCATTGAAGCCATGGAGTTTGCTTTCCGGCATGATGACGGCCAGCGTGCCGATGAGCTGGACAAAGCCGAGTTGGTACTGGTGGGCGTATCACGTACTTTCAAGACACCCTTGAGCATTTTCTTTGCCTTTAAGGGATGGATGGTAGCCAACGTTCCCATTATCCTTAACATTGACCCACCCCCCATCCTGAACCGGATCAAACCCTCCCTGGTCTTTTATCTCTCCACCGACGCTGCCCGTCTGGCCATTTTACGACGGTCACGGCATTTTTACCTGGGGGGAACTACCGGAGACTATGCCAATCCGCTTTACATACGCCGGGAATTGGACTATGCGGAAAGCATATACAGAAACCATCCCCTGTGGACCAAGGTAAATGTGACCAATAAACCCATTGAAGAAATTGCTTCCGAGATACTGACCGTGATAAGGAAAGCCGATAAACGAACCGCCTTAAGGTAACGATTCCCCCATCAGACAGGGATTTATCTCCATTCTTTGATTATAATTGCAATGCCAACTGTTTAACCCGGAGAGATAGATGTTATGCCTTTCAAATTTGAATCAGGTCGCCATTATAGTCATTCTCAGTCTCTGTGGGGTGATTGCCTTCAGGAGCACATGTTGAAGGAAAGGGCCGGTGACGTGATTGAGAAGCTTATTTTTTTACGTGATCCTGCCGCTTGTACTATATGTTCTACATCTGTTATCGGGTATCATCCAATGATGCGTCCCAGGGAGATATCCAGGCGCACGATGCTGATGGCGTGATCCACGCGGGCTTTGAGCAGCATGATGCGGCTTTCGGCCAGGGCGGTCTGTGAATCAAGCAGGTCGAGATTGGTGATGGCACCTATTGAATAATTCACTTGGGCCAGCTGCAGAGCCTCCGCAGCCTGGCGCACCTGCATCTCACTCTGTTCTATTTTCCTCTGTGAGGCCTGCAAACCGGCTTCGTTCTGATAGACTTCCGTGGCGATTTCCCTCGCTATACGGTCGCTTTCCTGCCGGGAGACAGTGATTTCGGAAGAGACCATGCGCAGGTTGTTCCTGTGGCGTGTGGCGTCAAAGATGGGGACACGGAGCTCAACGCCGGCAGAGAAATTAGCCGTGAGCTTGTTGATATCAGGAATGTATCCGTTTTTCCATCCGCCGGCGACAAATGCGCTGAGGACAGGATTGTTCTGGGTTTTAACCGATTGCAGGTGCAACTCGGCATGTTTTTCCCTGAGACGGGCCAAAACCACTTCGGAGCGGTGTTCCAGGGCATAGCTGATGAGAGAATCGGCTTCAAACGACGGCTGTGTGAGGAGAAAGCTTCCGCCGACTTTTATTTCGGTATCGACAGGCAGTCCCATGAGTGAGTTCAGTATGGAGCGCATGGTTTTAATAGAGGTCTCGATATCCACTTTTTGATTCTCAGCCTGGGAGATTCTGACCTGGGTGGACAGGATCTCATATTTCGTGGCCGACCCTGTTTCCTTCTTTGTTGTTACAAAATCGAGATGTTCCTCCAGCGTTTTTAATTGCGTTTCCTCCACCTGCAGTGCCTGCTGAAGATAAACCAGTGTATAATAGGCCGTGGCCGTAGTGAGGGTCAGTTTTTGCTGCACCAGCGGCACATTGCTCTCAGATAATGCCTTATTCGATTCTTCCAGTCTGACATTGTGGGCCGTCTTGGAGAAATCATAAATGGTCTGGCTGACATTAAGGCTTCCGTTGTAATTATTTTCGGGGACGAATTGGAATGTACCCAATTCCGGTATGGTCAGTTCGGGGACCGGTCCCAGCCGGGCATAGCTCATGTCCACTTCGATATTGGGGTAATAGGCGGCACGTGCCAGGCCTATGCGGGCCTGGGCTTCATTGATGGCTTCCCGGGCCTCCAGCACGGTGGGATGGGTGGTCAGCACAACCTGTATCACATCCTGAAAGGACAATGAATCGTTAAGGTTGATATCCTGTGCGGAGGACACTGCCTGACCGCTGGCGGTATCTGTCACCGCACCGGTGACCTGGAAAAGCACGATGAGTATCGCAATATTGAATTTCATAACAGTATACTTTAGAATTGATATATCAAACTGTGATTATTCTTCTTGCATAAGTTTGCCCCATTCGGCTTGTGATCTTTTCTTTTTAACTTTCAGGAAAAATACGGGCATCATGCTGATCACGGTAATCAGGGCCGAAAGGAGAAAGTTATCGCTGATACCACTGATGAAAGACTGCTTGGACAGGTTTGAAAATAAAAGGTACATGCTCTGCCGGCCTGCCATGGCGGGTGTGCTTCCTACATTATGAATGAGGTGGTGATTGGCATGATGGACGATAGACTGATATACGGGTGATGTGGGGTCGATGGACTCACCATAGATTTGTGAATGAAAGGTGATGCGGGAGGTCAGTATCGTCGTCAGCATGGCCACGCCAAAGCTGCCGCCGACCTGGCGGATCACGTTGATGAGCCCGGAGGCCTGTGCCATTTTCTCGCGGGGCACCATGAGGAGAGCCGTCGCATTCAGGGGACTGAACATCATACCCATAGCCAAACCCCGGATGTACAGGGTGAGCATGATGAAATGGTGCTCAGTCTCAATGGTGAACAGGCTGTTCATGTAAAAGCTCAATGCCAGGAGCAGGCCGCCCAGGATAATGGGTATCTTGGGATTGATACGGTCGGAAAGGGTCCCTGAGATGGGAGCGGAAATACCCTGGATAATGCCAACAGGAAGGAAGACGGCGCCGGCCTGCAGGGCCGTATAATCTAATCCGTTTTGCAGATAAAGGGGCAGAAGAAATGTGCTGCCAAACATACCGATACCAAAAATGAAGATAACGATGTTGCTGATGGCGAAGTTGGATTCTTTCAGCAATTTCAGGTCAATGAGCGGTTCAGGGACAATCAGCTCGTTGACGACAAATACGATGAAGCCCATGGCGGCTATGCCAAAGCATATGAGGACATAGGGTGCCGCCCATCCTGCCGAGTTGGTGCTGGCATTGCCCTGCGACAGGGCATAAAGCAGAAAAGGCAGGAAAATACTCGCCGAGATAAAGCCGACAGCATCAAAGCTCCTTATCCGTGTGTTCCTGTATTCTTTTTGTATAATGGCCGTGGCCAGCATGCCGGCAAATCCGACAGGCACGTTGACATCGAAAATCAGTGGCCAGTCGAATTTGTCGACCAGATAACCGCCGATCAGGGGGCCGAAAGAAACGGAGGCGGCGGAAGCTATCGACCAGAAACCCAGTGCAATGCCGCGCTGTCCCGGCGGAAACTCACGGGTGATGATGGCCATGCCCACAGGCATCAGGCATCCTGCTCCCAGCCCCTGCAGGACACGCGAGGCGATAAGCATATTTTCAGAGGTGGATATTCCGCACAGAAAAGAGCCTGAGGTGAAAAAAAACAACCCGGCGAAATAAATCCTTTTATACCCGAAGCGGTCGGCAAGCCACCCTGACGTGGGCAGCATGACCGCCATGGCCAGCATGTAGGCGGTCAGCACCCACTCGATCTTGTCGATGCTGACACCGAAGGAAGCCATGATTTTGGGTAAGCCAACATTGACAATGGTAGCGTCGAGCACAGCCATGAAAGTACCTATCATGACATTGCCCAGTAACCACCAGCGGTAGGAAGGACTTCGTTCATCGAAGGTGGCATTCTGCTCGCGGATGAAATTCCGAACATGACCGAACAAAGGTATCCGGGACATGTCACTTATAAATTTTCACATACACCGACATGCCGGAAATGAGATGCATGTCAGGATAATGATCATTATGATCCCACCGCAGGATGGAGATTTTGATGGGGATACGCTGGGTCACCTTGGTGAAGTTACCCGACGCATTGTTGGGAGGGATAAGTGAAAATTGCGCTGCCGTGTTGGTACCAATATCGAACACCTCTCCGTAAAAATGCATGCCGGGATAAGCATCCACGGTGAATTCAGCCTGTTTGTCGTAACCTATGCCGGCTATTTTCGTTTCCTCGAAGAGGGCCGTGACCCATAGCAGGGAGTCCTTGGTGACGGTGAGAATGGATTGTCCGGGTTGGGCTACATCGCCTGTGTAGAGCCATTTTTTAGCTATGCGGCCGGGGCAGGGTGCGTATATCCTGGTGTTGTCGAGCATAGCCTGAATGGTGCCTATCTGTGCGTCAGCCGTTTTTATGCTGAGGCGGGCGCTCTCCACCTGGGTCTTGCCGACGGCGGCTTCAGCTTGAGATGCTTCATAGATGGCCCGGGCCGCTTCATAGGCTTTATTGATGTGATCATAGGTTTCCTGTGATATGACATTGCCCCTGAGCTGTGCCGTCGCCCGTTCAAGATCTTCTTTTGCTTTCTCACTGTTTATTTTCTGGACGAGGGTGTTTTTCTGGTCCAGCTGATATCTGGCCACAGCCTGGGAGAGGTTGGCCACGGCCTGATGACGCGCCGCTTCGGCCTGTATCCTCTGGGCCGTCAGATCACTGCTGTCAAGCACCACCAACAGTTCACCACGGGTGACGGTATCACCTTCATCGGCATAAATATCCGCAATGCGCCCCAGTATCTTTGAACTGACCGACACCTTGTCGGCGTCGATGTAAGCATCGTCGGTGGCATAATACTTTGAATGCTGCCGGTACCAAAACCAGACAACAACGATGAGGGCGGCAAATACGAGTGCCAGCGCAATATAAGCCCTTATCCTCCGGCGTCGGCTGTTCTTCTGATTCTTTTCCCCGTTCATACTCTCACACCTTCATAAATTAAAACATATGGTATTATCCTTTCACTTGCAATAGCTGTCCATCACCTCTTCCAGGGTACGGCTGCAAACTTTGCAGAACGCCATGTGGCGGGTGAACATGATGCAATCGAGTTGAGGCCGGTACAAACCCTGAGCCATATAGTCAGCGCCTTCAAATGCACCCACCTGGTCCCTGTATTTTTCCCTGGCAAAGAAGGCATCCTCTTCTTTAAGCTGACGCCGGAAGAGGTCTTCCACGACCTGCTCGGGCACTTTGGCGGCACGCAGGCTGTCACGCTCATGTTGTATCTGGTAACCACAGGCATCAAATTCTTTCTTATTCCAGGGTGTCGGAATGGGTGTGCCGCTGTCGACGAGATCGTCCCATTTCAGCTTATTCTTGTCGAACAATGCCGTGACATTGACTTCCCATGGCTCAACGGATATTTTCACCGGTTCGTAGGCCACGGACGACGTGTAATATTCATCGGCGAGGGCGGCCATGTGATGCCCCATTTCGTGCACCATGATGTAGCTTGAAAAGCTGTTGTCGGCCGAGACGGTGGTGTAAAGATTATAGATACCGCCGCCACCGTAAGTTTTCTCGTTGATGAGGATGACCATTAAATCGTAAGGTACGGCTGAAGCCACATTTCTTACCGTGCGGTTGTCGAAGGTCAGGGCATAACGTTCCGATCCGAAGCTGCCATATTGAACCGACAACGGCGTACGCTTGAAAACACCTGGATGAGGTTTGGTCACTCCCGTTTCCTGGCCCGGCGTTTCAACGGCCCTGATATTAAAATCGCTGCTTCTTGATTTGAAAGGCTCGGTAGATAATAAAACGTCCGAAAGACGTTTGGCGTCGTGATGGAATTTCTCCATTTCATCCTGAGCGTACCCGTCACCCAGAACAACAATATCAACTTTCCTATCCGGCGTTCCGTTGTCAACAATGATGTCCACCTTTTCCGTATGAACCAGGTCGGCCGGGTTGACATTCCGGGCGGAGGGATCGATAAAGGTTGTCCAGATGGGTTGAAAGACATTGTTCGTATCTCTTTTTTTCATGATAACCGTCACCGGTTTCAGGGGCCAGGGGAAACGTATGGATTCATGAAAGGTGCCCCACAGACTGTCGGCTTCAGGTATGGTCTGCCATTCACCGAAGATGCTGGCAAAACCTCTTGAACAAAGCAATATATTGGTGGCATTATCGATCACTTCAAAAAAATATAACCCAAATCCCAGTTTATCGATCAGATTGGTTTTGCTGCCGGACCAGGGTCCATCCGATACGATTCTGTCGACAGCAAATTTCTCTTCGATGGCCGTGCCGCTGTGATAATAATCCACGCGCATGGTCTTATCGGTAAAGTAGTTATCGAACGGCACATCGCCATTATTGATAACCTTAATATCGGACACTTTATTGAATTCGGTAGTAGCGGCAGGTTTTTGGTTTGAAGTACACGAAACCAGCATGGCGCAAAATAACATAAATGGTAATAGCTGTCTCATTATAGTAAGGCTTATTTTTTTTACAAAGGTAAGAAAGCTTCCTTTTCCTTTACATGTGTGTCATGTAAAGCGATAACTTTTCCCGGCGTCACGAAGCATAGGCCTCGTTTTATAACGCCGATCCGGCAGCAGTAAAATTTTTTACGCCGCCATTGGTTAAAAAACAGACGAATGCGATATTTGATTCAGTATCAGGGGCAGATGATATCCATCCTGTTTTGATCCCAGCAATGCCATTCACCGTCGCCAAAGTGTTGGGGATCTTTCACCTGTCCGTCTTTGGTCGTCCGGTTCCATAAAATGTTGGTGAGGTTGTCCTGGCCTTTATTATAAATATTATAAAAAGCATCATACGGGGATGCATTGGTGATGCCGTAATAAATATACCCTCCGTTCTCGGGATTACCCTCTTCAATGTTGGTGTATTGTATGTCGGATGTCCCTGCTGTCGGATCACGGTGCCAGGTTATATTCAGCAATTCATGAGGGTTGAGGGGGTCTTTGTTGAGGATCCAGTACCCGCCGCTGTTCAAAAGATCCGCCTTGCCGTAATACCACAGGAAATTACTGAAATTGTTGGCCTTGGTGATGTACATCCTCCAATACACACTGTCGGCGACCAGTGAACCATAAAGATCAGCTTTGTGAATGACACCGCCGACGACGAAGTTATAGGACCAGACCCAGGCCGTGGAGTCAGGATCATATACGGCCTGATGGGCGAACGATTCGGTGAAAGCCGCCACGGGAACAGCCAGTCCAACGGTGATGATGACATTCCATACCCCGACATTGGTCGCTGCCCACCACCAGTTTTTATAGGATTCCACGTCCCTGACCATACCGGTGGTGTCAGTATTCGGGAAATCGCTAAAATCCATCACAAAAGTGGAAGCCGGCGGAATAGCAGGTGCCGGATTTTCTTCCTTTTCTTTCTTGCATCCATGGATCAGGACACCAATGGCAACGGACATAAGAATAATAAACAGTGAAAGGGTGATTGTGCGTTTGTGTGATGTTTTCATAAAGCCTGGGTTTTTAAAAAGTGATTATGATAAATGTCACGACGAAAATAAAAAAAATTATAAAGCAAACGAATATTTATGCTATTTCAGATTCCCGATGGTTACCATATAAGGATAGAAATGTACCCGTCAATACCTGTCCGTATTGAAGCCCTGGGGTAAAAGTAGTACCTGTATACGATGTTATCCGGCTTTTGGGCCAGCTTTTTCCGTTCTTTGCCGGTATGATAAAAAAACAATATGAATAAAGAAATCAGGATAACCTCGCTTCACTTGTGGCCATCCAGCCGGTATTTAATTATGACCGGCAGTAAGGGATTCAGATCAGCTTCTTATGGATGAACAGGAAAGTCAGGAAGGCACTTACCATTGAGATGAGGTATGAAAGCATCGTCCCCCATACCAGACCGTATCCGGGATAGAGGTATCTGACCGCCGTGCTGTATATGATGACGTTGATCATCCCCGAAAAGAATAACGGTTTGGTGATCGATCTGGAAAATTCAAGACCATTGGATTTGTAACTGATTATGATGGTTGACATGAAGACGGCCGGGAAAGCCCCGAATATTCCGCCGAAAATGGGACCGCCCAGTTTGCTGATGACCACCGTGAAGGCAATGATGAAACCGCCGAAAAGACCGCGCAGGATGAGATATCCTGCGGAGAAATGAGGCCTTACGACACCAAGCGAGGGAATGTCAAGATATTTTGTGAAGACCAGCCAGGCAAGAAGAAACAATATCAGATAACCGGACGTCGCAAAAATGAAGTTATTGATCCTGAATACGATAATCAGTGAGGAGAGTAAGAACCAAAGGAGCAGTGAAAGGATTAGTCCGATAAAAAAACCTTTTTTGGCGAGAAGAGCATAAGCTGCTAGAAAGATACCGGAGAAAGCCATGGAAAGGGGGATGACCGTCGTGACCTCGGAGGCCGTGGCAGGTCCCTGGACGACACCGATGAACAGCAGCGACACGACGATGGTGGAAGGAAGACCTCCGATAAAACCGCCGATCTTCGTACCAAAACGGTCGGCAGCTACGGTGATCAGCATGATCCAGCCTCCTCCGGCCAGAAAAGCCAGTAAAATGTCAAGCCAGAAGTCCTGCCCGTTCATATTCGCGTTGCTTGAGAAATGCCTGATCGCCTGATGTACGATCAATCAATCGGAACTGAAGTGTGCAAACGACCATAGTTTTTGACTAGCACAAGGCAATCAAAATATCATAACCGGACAACAAACATCTGCAAATTTTTTTTAAGTTTGTATAAACTAATGATAGTGAGATGCGAAAATTCCTTTTCTGGTTTATCACGATAATCATCATCCTGGCCGGGGCCACCATATATTGGAAGTATTTCTTCACTTACAGCGACGGTTACCGGGCGGGGCTGTTACAGAAGTTCTCCCATAAGGGTACGTTTTTCAAGACTTATGAAGGGGAAATCATCCTGAGCAGTGTCGAAAGCAGCAGGAATGTGGTTCTGGCCTCGGAGAAGTTTCACTTCTCCGTTCAGGAACCCCGTGTGGCTAAGAAGCTCGACAGCCTGCAGGGCTATTTTGTTGTGATACATTACGAAGAAAAGAACGGTACTTTACCGTGGCGTGGTGATTCGCGTTACATAGTCGACAGCGTAAGGGTAGGGCGGTGATATCCACGTCGCTGAGCGTTTCATTTTTTTATTGCGATTCCCGTTTTTCACCAATGGCCTTCTCATCGATGATGATGGGATCACTCTGTTCCGTCATCAAAAGAATCTTATCCCGGTGATCAGCCTGGAGGGACAACGCCAGCAGACCGACGAGCGGCGGGGGCCAGGCATTTACGACAGTTTTCTGAAATGTGCCGGAAAGCTGACACGACAGGGTTTTTTCTGGGGCGTTTCATTTACCATAACGTCTCAGAATCATCAGACCACACTCCGGAAGGGGTTTTATCCATGTCAATCCGCGCGGTCAGGTCGAGCCGTGCCCCTTTGCCCCTTATTCAGATACCGACCCCCAAGGTCAGTCGCTGAAAGAAGCGTTATCATCCCCCCTGATGACTGCCATACGTGAAAATCACTATAAACTGACAGAGACCACAGGAGGTTGTGCCCTGTGGAAAGACGCGAATGGGTACAGTTGCTCCTGTGATGCCCTTCACTTTTTATACCGGTTGACCACTAAGTCTGTATAAATATTCACAGGAGAGATGGAATGTCACACCAGGCCGCTCTCTCTTGTCAACGATTTCATATGAGTGCGCCGGTTATCACCTGTTACAGGCTTCTGTTATCTAAGGCGGCTGATCAGTGCGTTAGTGGAGCTGTCGTGATGCAGCGCTTTGGTTTTGTCCTGAAGTTCAGGGATGATGTTTTTTGCCAGCGCTTTTCCCAGTTCCACACCCATCTGGTCGAAGGAATTTATACCCCATATCACGCCTTGTGTGAAAACGCTGTGTTCGTACATGGCAACGAGTTTACCCAGGTTCTCGGGTGTCAGTTTGTCGAGCAGAAAGGTGGAAGAAGGACGGTTGCCTTCAAAGGTTTTGTGTGATACCAGGGCTTCTGCGATGCCTTCCTCCCGCACCTCCCGGCTTGTCTTTCCAAATGCCAGTGCTTCTCCCTGGGCTATCATGTTTGCTATCAGATAATCATGGTGAGGGGGCAGAGGATGAAGAGTTTCTTTAAATCCTATGAAATCGCAAGGGATGACCTTGGTGCCCTGATGGATCAACTGGTAAAAGGAATGTTGCCCGTTGGTGCCTGGCTCACCCCAAAAAACGGGGCCGGTCTGGTACACCGTTCTTTCGCCCTCCAGGGTCACCGATTTCCCGTTGCTCTCCATGGTTAATTGTTGCAGGTAAGCCGGGAAGCGTTTTAGGTAGTTATCGTAAGGCAATACGGCTTGCGTCTGAGCGCCGTGGAAATTATTATACCACACGGTCAGCAGGCCCATGATCACAGGGATGTTCCTGTCAAGAGGTGCGGTGAGGAAGTGCTCATCCATTTTATGAAAACCGGCCAGCATGGAATTAAAGGCTTCCGCTCCGATGGCTATCATGGTCGACAGGCCGATGGCTGAATCCATGGAATACCTGCCGCCGACCCAGTCCCGGAAGACAAACATATTTTCCGGGTCAATCCCGAACTTCACCACTTCTTCCCTGTTGGCCGACACAGCGACAAAATGCCTGGCGATGGCTTTTTCATCCCCCAGCCTGCTGACAACCCACTGGCGCGCCGTGCGGGCATTGGTCATCGTCTCAAGAGTGGTGAAGGTCTTGGAGGAAATGATGAAAAGGGTTTCCTCAGCCTGCAGATCCCTGACGGTTTCCGCAAAGTCATTGGCATCGACGTTTGATATAAAATGAAAGGTCATCCCATGCCCGGCGTAAAACCGCAAAGCTTCATAAGCCATCACCGGACCCAGGTCGGAGCCTCCGATACCGATATTGACGATATGACGTAAAGGCTTGCCTGTATATCCACGCCATTCCCCTGAACGGATCTTTTCGGAAAAAACAGCCATCTGATCCAGCACCTGATGAACCTGGTCCACGACATTCACCCCGTCGACGAGTATGGTTGAACCGCGTGGTGCCCGCAACGCGATATGCAGTACGGCGCGGTCTTCGGTCAGGTTGATCTTCTCACCTGCGAACATGGCGCGGCGGCGGTCTTCAAAGCCGCGATCGACGGCCAGCCTGAGCAATAAGTCGAGGGTGCGCTCCGTCACCCGGTGCTTGGAAAAATCAAAATAAATGCCCTCGGCTTCTATTTTGAGCTTATTGCCCCGGCCGGGATACTGTTCAAATAAGTTCCTGATGGTCGTGTTTTTGATCTCCCGGTAATGCTTTTCGAGAGCTTTCCAGGCATCTGATTGTGTCAATCCCCTTTTCATTTTGTCCCGTTCATTTAAGTTGATTTTATATCCTTCAGCCGGCTCCGGAACTGGTTTTCGGCCTGTGCCACCTGTTGCAGCCACCGTCTGTACCTTTCCATGCCTGTGAACCGGGCACGTAAAAATGTTTCGGTAACTTCCGTGGCTGTTTCTTTCTTTAAGCTTCCGGCAACATAAGCCGCCATGGCTTCAATGGTGTGACATACGATAATCCCTGTGTTGTTCATTTCAGTATGTGTCGTTTTATATGACGATAATCAGCTTTGTTTGTCGGATGACTATGAGATTTTCGTCGGTGCCGGCCATTCAAATTTAAGTAAAATATTTCTATCCGCGCCGGTAACTGCCGGCGGTCAGTCATGTCGCCTATAGCGCCAATAGTGTCCATTATCAGGTCTTCCGGTTTCTTTCATTTTGTATTTATATTATGAGCACCATTGACGCTCGGGCAGTGCCTGGGTTCCGGTATATACATTTTCGGCAGAGAACTTATTCATGGATCAATCCTTCTTGCTCCGGTAGTCGGTTTTGATGAGTTGTTTACATTTTTACAAGGCTTATCTGACCTCATCGGCGAGTCATTCATAATCTTTTTATGAAAATGTTTTCGAGCTTCACTATATCAGCCGTAAATCTTCTTATTCCTTCAGCCGGTTTTTCAGTGGCCATGGCATCCTCATTGAGGAGCCGGCGGAAACGTTTCTCATCCAGTTTCATTTTCGTGACGCCGTCTTCGACGGCGGCCACAGCCTGGGGTAAAGAGAACAGCAGGGTCATGTTGCAATGGATGCCTGTTGCCGCTTATCATTCGATTTCTTCAGGGCCCAGGCTAACGCCTCCTCAAAAAGGGAACGGTATGATTGCTCCTGCGCCGCTTTGTATATAAGGGACGGATTGGTGGTGGCATCTATCGGCGTGAATTGCTTTATTTGCTTAAAATCCCCGGTGTCGGTGACGATCCTGGTCATCGATTTAAGTTGATTCAGGAAGTTCATGATTTCATCGCATTGAAGTCATACTATCTGTCAGTCAGGGTAAAACCCTATAACACCCTCTTTGCGTTGTTCATAGGATTCAGATAATATACAACGGTGAGTGCCTTTTTATTCACAACATCCTGGTTTATAAAAAACGGTGGCCCACCTCCGTGTACCTCCGTTTTTCCTCCTTAACCTCTGTGGTTAAACTAATACATATTAATGCATTAAAAGAATCTATTTTTTTAAGAACTTCGCAAAGGACGTCATATTTTTCTGTCTGACTTCAAGAAAATACATTCCTTTGTTTAATGCTGAGACGTCGATTGTCATATGCTGTCCGGTCAGGTTAATCGAATTCATTTCCCTGCCGGTGATATCGCGAATAATGATAGTTCCTTCCGGGTTAAAAGGCATGTTAAGCTGAATATAATCTCCGGCCGGATTAGGATAAATGGATAAGGCCGTGGCATCAGGTTCTTTGATGTCCAGCAAGGACGAACAGAACTGCGACCAGTAGTTGGCTACCTCATCGGAAGTCCAGGCGGCATTCATGAGATGGATGGCCGACACGAATCCCGGTGAGGCTTCATTGGCGAGGACATAGGGGCTGTCGCGGAAAAAGACGATATAGTGGTTGGGTTCCTGTGGCACATAAGCCTGGGTCTGGCTGTCATCATAGTCGGCAAAGGGCTCACCGTTCACATAGATCGTTATCAGGCCTTCATCATTACGGACAAGTATAAGCTGGTAAAATGATTCAGGATTGAAGAAGTTTGTTTCCCCCACGGTTCCGTAAGGCCAGAATTCCAGGGTTCCACGGTTAGGCGGATCGGTCAGTTTAATGTACACCCCCACATCATCTTCGTGTGTGAAGCTGACTATTCTCACCCACGGCGGTGGTGCGATGAATTCATCCACCTGGAAGTTGAAGGCCAGGGAATAGGACTGGCCGATGAAGCCTTCGGGGTTGTCAAATTCCAGGCCCGAGTCATCTTCAAAGAAATAACCCGGGGCGGAGCCCTGCACACCGCATGTCGTCTCGGGGACGGTGCGGTGGACAAATTCACCCGTCAAACCGCTGTTATTCGGGATCTGGATAAGCACCGGCGCACCGGGCTCGTTGGCCTGAAAATTTTCTTTTAACGGATAATGATAGGTCGTCTGAGAATAGATGGCAAACCAACCTGTCATGATAGCAATGAGTAACAAAAGTTTTTTCATGGTCGGAGTTTTTTTGTTAAATATACGATGTTTTTTTGGAAAAACAAATTGTCAGGATTTACACGGAGTGTCACGAAGGTAATTATTAAAAATGACAATTAAGCAAGGCTACTGTTTTATCCTGATATCATCATTTATTTACCGGAACACACCTGAACCAGACCGTAAAATCCTTCTCGGGCATGAATTCCTGTTTCTTCCATTCATGAATCTTATTGTTCCCGGCAGTAAAGATATGATCAGGCGGAAAGGATAATGAATCAACCGCTATCATCAGCGTATCCGTTATCAATGAATAATTGGCGATGGCAAGAGGTTTTTTCCAGTAGGCCGTTGAAGTCAGGATATAGGTCGCACTGTGCCTGTTATGGTGTTGCCGGTAAAACACCTTTACCTCTTTGGTCTCATGAGCCGTCAATGCCAGATTGAAGAAGATACCGTCATGCCGGTCTGTTAACGGTTGAATAAAATCATTCTTTGAAAGATCGTAAACCAGCACCGAATCCACCGCCATCCCTTTGTCCACATTGGCATAAGGATAAAAGAATGTCGCATTAACCGGATGATATGTGGCATTCCGGAAATAATAATCCCCATTAACTGTGAAAAAGGCTGTATCCAGTTGAAATGTAATGTCTTCCCTGACAAACTCCACTTCCTGGCTTTGCCCTGACGGGGAAGCCAGGAAGAAGAGGATGATAAAAAATGACAATCGTTTCATGAGGTTATTTTACGATCAGAAGATGTCCCGTTTTCACGGGCTTGTCATCGAGGTTCAGGGAGAAGATATAAGCACCACGCGCCAGATCGACGGTGCTGCATTGAATTGAAAAGGAGCTTTGGCCGGAGAAAGGTAACGATCGCAATAGTTCGCCCGTGGTATTGTATATCGTTAAAGAACCCTTGTTATAAGATATATCTACCGGGATGTTAATAAGGAATGCGGTTTCCTCTTTACACGGATTGGGCGCCGGGATGACGGAAATACGTTCATCTTCTTTGAGGATAACCGGAACTTTAAGAATAGCATCCTCAAGGAATAAATCCTGAATTACTGTAGAATCTACCTCGACATTAATTTGTACCGGATCAATATCCAATCCATGACCTCCTGAGCTAATCATTTGATAAATGTAATGATAAAAGTAATTTTTTGCGTAGATTTTTACCGTAAATATGCCTGTTATTTCATCAAATACGAAATTACCCAAATCATCTACCATCCTGAAGTTACCGGAAGTGACTACATTTTGATTTATATCATATAAATATCCTGTAACAAATCCAAAGGCATTAGTAGCATTATTTTGATAACCTAAAGTAGGGCTGTTATCTTTATAATAAAAGCTTTTGTTACGATTATAACATACAGATTGACCTGGATAAATAACTAAAACATTATTACCGGAATAACCGAAATTGAGGAAATCTAACAAATGTTCATAATATCCCAAATAACCGTACTCATCAATACCCTGTGCATAATAGTGAAGTGTGATGTGATCCTGAACAGGATTAAAATCCAATGGAGCAATAAGACTATCCTGGCTTAGTACGACAAAAAAATGGGCAGATGGGAATATAAAAGGTTTGATCTTGACCATACCCGCATTGGTTTCAAGGAACAGGCTGTCGACAGCTGTGGCATAGTCTAAGCCATCAGGAATGGATACGTAAAGCTCTAACTGCCATTGTCCGGATTCATCAAAATACAACTCCGAGTTATAGATCTCCGGGAAGAAAACGAGGATCGGGTTGCCCACGACTACCTTGAACACAAGGACGAAGACAAGAAGGGTCAGATACTTTTTCATGGCTCTTTAAGGATTTTTTTTATGATGGAATGGATACCGTCATTTACTTTCAGAAAGTACACCCCGGCAGGCAAACGGCTGATATTGAACTTTGTGGCGAACTCGGTGACGGGTTGTCTGAAAATAAGCCTTCCCTGAATGTCGGAAAGTAAGACTTCACATTTTTTTATCTGATATTCGGGAGCCAGGGTAAGAGTGAAATGATCGCCGGCCGGATTGGGATAGACCATGATGCCGTCGTTGGAGGGAGGTAGTTCATGTATTTCTGTCAGCAGGCTGTCGGGTGTGATGGTGCCTGTCGTGTCGCCATCTTTAATGTAACCCTCCAGGGATTCATCAAACCAATATTCAAAAGCGCCTTCAACAAAATGAACTGTGCCCAGACCGGCGGCTAATTTGTCATATTGCCGGTAGCCTCCATATACTTCATCAATATATGCAACCATAACATCAGGTACACCTTCCAGAATGTGATACAGGTAATTATTGTCGCCGTAATTGTTACCATA
>Ga0172364_10000088_pt1 | contig 49870 bp, 43 predicted proteins | sample LakKivSesite10cm_FD_114545 | JGI IMG/M metagenome (GOLD analysis project Ga0172364, IMG submission 114545) | Sediment microbial communities from Lake Kivu, Rwanda - Sediment site 10cm | ecosystem: Environmental > Aquatic > Freshwater > Lake > Sediment | place: Rwanda: Western Province, Lake...
CGACAGATAAACTCAATATCAGAGCCTACCCGTCCCCCAGTCTCTCTGGCTAACTCCCTCAGGTCCACATCCCTGGCAAGGGGTTTACCTTTAGTGTGAATCTTAAATATCTCTTCTCTTGTTTTTTCATCCGGCTTGGGCAATTCTAATAAGAGGTCAAAACGCCCACTTCTAAGAATTGCCGGGTCAATTAAATCTAATCTATTTGTGGCAGCCAGAATCACCACGCCTTTAAGTTCCTCAAGCCCATCCATTTCTGCTAAAAACTGACTGATTACTCTTTCTCCAACATGACTATCACCGGAGGCAAATCCCCTTTTAGGAACCAACGCATCGATTTCATCAAAGAACAAAATAGCGGGTGCCGCCTGCTTGGCAGTTTTAAATACATCGCGGATAGCCCTTTCACTTTCTCCGATAAATTTGGAAATCAGCCCGGGACCTTTTACGGAGATAAAATTTACGCCCGTTTGACTTGCTACTGCCTTAGCTAATAAAGTTTTTCCTGTGCCCGGAACTCCATAAAGAACTATTCCTTTAGGTGGGTTTGTATTCACCTGCTTAAAAATATCTGAATATTTGAGTGGCCATTCTACCGCCTCTTTCAGTTCTTCTTTTATGTTCTCCAGCCCTCCCACATCATCCCATTTCACATCCGGCACTTCCACGAAGAATTCCCTTATGGCTGTGGGCTCCACTTCCTTCATTGCCTCTAAAAAATTATCCATGGTAACTTCTAATTGCATCAAGGATTCATAAGGGATATCAGCGATTTCAAAATCTATCTTGGGTAATATTTTTCTGAGTGCCGACATGGCTGCTTCCCTTACAAGGGCGGCTAAGTCTGCGCCCACAAATCCATGGGTAATCTCAGCCAATCTTTCTAAACTGACGTTAGATGCCCTGGGCATTCCTCTGGTATGAATCTGTAATATTTCCAATCTGCCATTCTTATCAGGTATAGGAATAGATATTTCCCGGTCAAATCTGCCCGGTCTCCTTAATGCAGGGTCAAGAGTGTTTGGAATATTGGTCGCCCCGATAACAATGATTTGTCCACGCGATTCCAATCCATCTAACAAGGCTAAAAGTTGTGCCACAACCCGTCTTTCCACCTGCTTTTCTCCGCCCATTTCTTCTCTCTTGGGAGCAATGGCGTCTATTTCATCAATAAAGATAATCGCCGGCGTATGGGCTTGAGCATCCTCAAATACACTTCTCAATCGCGCCTCACTCTCACCGTAAAATTTACCGATAATTTCAGGTCCTGATATATGGGTAAAATAGGCATCGGTTTCATTAGTCACGGCACGGGCGATTAAAGTCTTGCCGGTTCCTGGAGGACCGTAAAGCAAAACTCCTTTAGGTGCATCAATCCCTAATCTCTCAAACACTTCAGGATATCTTAAAGGGAGTTCAATCATCTCCCGGATTCTCTGAATCTGTGAATTAAGTCCACCGATGTCCTCGTAAGAAATCCTTGTTGGTCCAGATTCTCCATGTCCTTTCGTTTCCATCCTGATTAAGGTTTGTGGATTGATTAGAACCACACCATCGGGAATGGTATCCAGAACCTTAAAATCATACCCCCTTGAACCAAACAATGTAGCCCTGATTCGGTCTCCACTGGTTACTGGAAGACTATCTATGAGCGACCCAATGTATCTGGTATCTTTCTCTCCTTTAAGCGGGCTTGACACTGTTACGGGAGAAAGGGTTATTCTGTTAGCAGGTTTATAATCAATCTTGCGAATCTTTACTTTATCATCCAGACCAACCAGGGCATTTTCCCTTGAGATTCCATCCATCTGGATTATACTTTTTCCCCTCTCCTCAGCATAACAAGGCATTCCCTTAGCCGCGGTTTTTCTTTTACCCTCAACCTCTAAAATCTCACCGACTTCCACATTTAAAACCTTCATATCCTCAGGGTCAATTCTCACAATTGCCCTGCCAGCATCTTTGGCTAATGCCTCTTTAACCTTCAACGTAAGGTGCGTGTTATCTTTTTTTGCCGTCATTGAAACAAAAACTCCTGAAAGATATGCAGGGCATCCATACCTCTAACTTCACCCGGCTGCAAAGGCACCATTGTTGTTTTTAAACCACCAAACTTTTTCCTTATCTGGCTGATATATTTCTCCTGGAATCTTCTTTTTTCCCGGCAAAATTTGCAATTGTTCGTTGGCTCGACAACATTGTTGATTATTATCTGCTTCACTTTTACACCATACTTATCCAAACTATTAATCAACCTCTCCGTTTCTAAGACAGCCATATCTTCCGGTATTGTTACCGCAATAAACTCACATTTATTGGAGTCCCGAAGCAGTGACTCTATGCCCTTAACCGTCTTTTTCATGGTTAAGAGAAAATCATCTGCTTCATCAGGATTATATTTACCGCCAAAGGTTTTTACCATATATCTATACTTCCATCTCATTTGAGCCATGACCTTAATCCAGTTATCCAGAAGCTCAGGCAAAGTTAAGAGTCGCAAGGCATGCCCGGTAGGCGCAGTATCCACTATATATTTGTCAAATTGAGCTTCCTCTATTAAGTCAACCACGGTCTTAAAACCCATCACTTCATCAATGCCCGGGATGGGCAAATTAAATATAGAATCAATGTCCTCCTGGTCTAAATAGGTTGAAGTATCCAGTATCTTTTTTATCTGGTTTTCGTATTCCATTTTAAATTTATAAAGAGCCTTTTCAGCACTTATCTCCAGAGCACTTAAATTTTTTATGCCTTTAACTTCCTTTATCTCATCTCCAATTTTCTGGTCCAAGCTATCAGAGAGCGAGTGAGCCGGGTCTGTTGAAACGAGCAGTGTCTTAAAATCGCAACTTAAATAAAGCGCTGTGCTTGAGGCACAGGTCGTTTTTCCCACACCACCTTTACCACCAAACAGGATTAACTTTAACCCATTTTCTTTTAGTCCAATTAGTGACATTCATTTTTTCATTTTTATCTCTAAAATACCATTTTTATAACTTGAGATAATCGTCCCGGGTTTGACTTTTGCCGGAAGCAAGACTTCTTTGCGATACTTTTTATCACCTGTCCGGGCTAAGATATCTAAGATATCCCCTTTTAAATCTATCTTTATGTCACTCTCATTTACCCCGGGCATTTCCGCATAAACGCAAATCTCTTCCTTTTCGTTAAAGATGTCCGTAATCGGTTCCCTTTCCTCCTTAACCGTGGGTCCTCCGGCAGTCTTTTTTATATTACCGAATGGCTCAACGATGGGTTTCCCGCCACCGGCTGTTTTTATTGAAAAGCCAAACACTCCTTTCATGCCCTTTTTGAGATGGCTAAGGTCAACTTCTCCTTCTTTTTGGATTTCACCGCCCGCCTCTTTCAGCCCTGCGGCAAAATCTACTAATTTTTCAATGCCCTTAAATAAACCTCCTAAACTGAAATTCCCTATGCTGAAGTCCGAATCTAACACTTCTTCTTCCTTTTTATTGCATTTCTTCTTCATAATCGTTTTCCCCCTCATCTCTTCTCTTTCCCTTTGCCATATTTCCCAAGGCAACACTTGGCATCACGATAACTCCCTTTCCCCTGCAGGTCATACAAAAAAGACTCGTGCCGCGAATTCTGCCCAACCCTTTACAGATAGAACATATCTCAACATGATTACTCTCTATGGGAACAATACCCTTACCCTTACAAACGTTACAGGTAAGGTCTCTATTCAAATGCGCCCTACCATCTCCATTACAATATGCACAGATAACTGCCAAACCGGGAACCTTAACTGACCCTGCCCCTTGACAGACAGGGCACCTTACGGTTTTGTTGTGAGATATAACTCCCTTTCCTTTGCAAAAACCGCATCTATAGTCATTCCTGTTTAAGACCTCGCCCTTTTGACCAACCTTTCGGCTTTTCCAGTCAAAAACACGCCACTCCATCTTATCTTTCCCTTAAAAAAATATCTTTAATATCTTATGGACATCTTTTTTATGGGCTTGCCGGAAGAAATACCCCTGTGCAACTTCCCAGCCGTCGCCTCAGCCCCGGCTGAATCCGCTGTTTCGTTCTCTCCATTTATTTCTCTTAAAAGTTTCTGTACTCGGACAGCCAGATTATCCAATCGTCTCTGGGCATTTCCCAGTCTCTTATCAGTGCTGAATTGCTCTTTCTCCAATCTTGCCCTTTCCCGGTCGAGCACATACAGCTCAAGGTAACTTGACCTCATAGCCTTTGGTATGGAGCGAGCGCCTATAGAATGCATCCCCTTTATATCGCTTACGGTTTGCAGCTGAGATATGCTTTTCATCGATTATACCTCCCTCTTACAAATATTTTTTTCCACCAGATGCCTGACAATTTCCTTTATCCTGTTCTGATTTGTCTTTGAGCCTACCCTGCTTGTTTCGGAAGACAAAATATCCTGGCATAACTGGGTAAAGAAACCGTTACCTTGTATTGTCCTGAGCCGTTGAGCGCTAAGCGTCTTGGCAATCATAATGCAGGCGCGAATTGTCGGCGGAAATTCACATTTGCCGGAATCTCGCAATTCCCTCACAATATTCACAATAGTCTCAGCATCGCATCTCGCAAGCATAGACTTTGCCCTGGTTATGGCAATCTCTGTCTCTCGGTCAAAATGGTCTAAATCTATGGTAATCATCCTGTCACGCAAGGCATCCTGACTTCTATGGACTCCCGCATACTCTTCAGGATTGCTTGTAAAGATAGCAGTAAATTCTGGATGCACCTTTAAATATGGATGCTCACCGCCTCTTCCCACAGGCAAATCCATTATCTTTTCCTGTAAAATCGCCAGGAGAATATTATTTGCTTCAGGACGAGAACGCGTGAATTCATCATAAATAAGCGTAAATCCGTATTTACAAGCAACAGTCAGGCGATTGTCCACCCAATGCTTGGTCATATCCTCTTCCATCTTCATAACTCGTGAGACAAAACGGTCCACGACTTTTCTGAACCGATAACCGTATTCGCCACCAACCAAATCCGATGTGGTAAACTCTTCATCGCCGTGAATCATCACTACAGGTTTTTTAATTTTACTGGCAATATGCATTGCCAGGGTGGTCTTACCCGTGCCAGCGCCTCCTCGAAAATGAACCGGAAAACCAGCCCTGATATACGAAAGCGCCCTGCTGGTAACATCTTTTACATACCTTGTTTCTACAAAGTCTGGTAAAGGACTTGGCTCAAGAACTGTCGTCATCTCATCAATCATTTAGTTTATCACCTCGGTTCTAATTAGCATTACCTGACACAAAGACAGAGATTTTATTTTACTCCATTACCTTTTAACATCTTGCTCATCTTTTCCCAGGCTTTGCTCGCTGAAACCAGATCGGAATGCAGTCCTTTTTGGCTCTCACAAAAGTCTTTCCTTAAAGAATCCACATCTCTGGCTAAATCTTCTCTGTCTTTTTCAAGAGTCCCATTTAAAGACTTTGCCATCTCTTGACGAAACCTTCTTGTGTCAGCAACGAACTTTCTTGCATCATTTCTCAAAGACTTGACATTTTTATGTAAGTCTTTAAGAGACTTGTTTCTCTGTGCATGACTATTCAAAATACCCGCACACATAGATTCCATTTCAATCGCCACGGTACCCATAGACTAAACTCCTTTCTAAAATAAATCTATTCCCTTTCATGAAATACACATTAATCACAAACCATCTTATAGCCTGCGCCGCACTGGTGAGAAAATTAGTCTTTCGCACGTCGCAAAGAGGTCAACGTCTTTTCGCGACATGTTGAGCAGACATATCCGGCATGAGGATGGATATAGCGACTTTTACAGAAAGCAATGATAATTAAAAAGACGTTTATTACCCCGCTACCTTCACGGTCTTTTTCTTCCTGGCTTTCTGCCTATTCTTTTTAGTCGCTTGCGCCACAGTAGCCACTTTTTCTCCAGACCCAATCCCCGTCAGCCCACCCTTTTCCTTTGCCTTAGCCAATGTGGCTGCCATCCCTTGCCAGGCATGTCTTGCCCTGGACATATCAGAGTGATATTCGCCTATAAGCTGCCTGGTATTGTTGGCTATACCCCTGACACAGTTTATTATGTCACGGATATATTTGTCTAAGTTCTTTCTTAAGGTTTCACTCATCTCGCTCCGGGATGCCCTGAAATCTTTCAGCAGCTTAGTGATGTAGGCTTCGATATCCTTCGCCTCTTTGGCAAGCTTGCCCTTGAGTTCCTCTGACACCTCCTTGTGTTCCTTTCTAAAACCATTCATCATTGTGCCAACGTTCCTAGTAAGATTTTTGACAAAGTCTCCAATAGTCTTTAAAAAGTCTTCCAGGTTCTTGGCTTGTTCCTCACCCATGTGTTTGCGGGCATTCCCAAATCCTCCAAGCATATCATCGATGTTTTGAGCTAACCCCTTGGCAAAATTACCCAGGCTCACTGCCTGCTCACTTGCCATTTTCTTCCTATCCGCGGTAAATCCCTTGACGGTCTTACGTGCATCGGAAGTTATCTTATGTGCATCAACAACTATCCTGTGGGTATCTGCAACTATACTGCCAATTGTTTTTACCCGCGCATCATAGGAAGAAAGAATGTCCTCGGTCAAACTTTTCATTCCCTCTGCAATTCCCATTTTTTTTCGCCTCCTTCTTTGTTTAAATTTTTTAAGGGGCAACTTTTATATTGTGTCCCTCTCTTTTATTAGCAGACACATTATTGATGATATTCCTAACCGATGAAATTACATTAGGTGATTTAATCAATCTCTGTGCGAATTCCATCCTGCTTTTCTTAAAAACAACAAGCATATCGTGCACTTCATCCCTTCTTCTTTTCACCTCAGCTTTTCTTTCATCCTGGCGAACCAGCCGAGCTTTATGTGAATTCTTAAACCTCCTGAGCATTGATTTAAGGTCCTTGATTCTCAATTCTCTTCCCTTGGCTAAAAGTTCAAGAAGCCCATCGGTTATTTCATGTTGCTCTTTTTGAAACTCTTTTAATTTAGAAGTTACCGCCTGTTTTTCCTTTTCCTGTTTAGCAAGAATTTTGGTGAGCGTGTTTTGAGATTCCTGGGTTACTACCACTTTGCCTTTGGCAATGGCGTCTTTAATCTTAGTTAGATGTTCCTTTAAGAGATTTATCATCACTTTCTGTTCGGAAAGGTAATTATCTACTAAACACCTGATTTCTTTTTCTTTTTCTGTCTGCGCGGAAAGAATACCCTGCATCATTCTATCAAAATCTTTCCTTCTTAAGTGCTCATTCTGTGAAAGTAAGTCCTTAAGCTGTCTATTAATCTCTTCCCTTATCTGTTTTGTCTTAATGAGAGGTTCTTGAAATTCATTAAGAATTAACTTGGTAGTTTCATGAAGAGAATCCATATTTTCGATCTTTGTGTGGTATATAAATGCGATGTCTTCTACCAAGTCCTTTAAATCCAAAATCGCTGGCATCCCATTCCTCTCACCAATAAGAATATTTAATTATTGACGGGGAAGTAAAGAAAGTCTTGGCGAGTCATACTGTCTCCCTCGCGTTTTAAGAGAGTTAAGGATGGCCCGGCAAGAATCACCATTTCGACCTTATCCTTTACATCAGGCAGCTGTTGCGGTCAAACCAATCGCCTCAGCATACTTCAGATAGGTCTCAACGGAAGCCACTACAGCCCTCGCCTCAATCGCGAGTATTTCAATACCCACTAATGAGACTCTCACCCAGGCGTCAATGACCACGCCCTTGTCCAGGATACGGTCGACAACTTCCACAAGGCTGGAAGAGCCGATCGCTTTTTCTACAGCCATATTCCTTACCCCCCTTCATTTTAGATTCCGCATTTTTTTTACTGAGGAGCGGTTAACCTCAAACTTTTTTATCCCTCAACAATTTCATGTTGATACTTTTCTGTTTTGCCAATGCCCTTTTTACTGTTTTCTTCAGCACATTTATATCAAAAGGCTTATCCAAAAATGCATAAGCGCCAAAGTCCTTGGCTTTTGCTATTACATTTCCATTTCCAAACGCAGAAATCATTATTATTGTTATTGGAAGTCTTGCCTGGTGAGTTTTTTCTAAAACAGTTAATCCGGACATTCCATAAAGTTTGTAGTCTAAAATCATTACCGCATAACGATGATGGCTAACTTTAGCCAAAGCGGTTTTTCCGTCGTGAGCTATATCTACGGATAAACCCTCTTCTCTCAATATAGAAGCAATCAGCCAACACATGTCTTTATCATTATCAACCACCAAAATTTTTGATTTAGTCATTGTTAATTAATTATTATTATTCTGAGTTTTTTATCACTTTCGCTCAATCATTATCATTTTCATTCAAGTCAAGTAAAGAGGCAACAAGTATGCCATAAGAAATTAAATAAGGAAAAGTAATCCGGGTGGTTACTCCAAATTTGTAACCTATTGGAATGTCAAATAGTTAACTTTTGATAAATTTATTTTTGGGGGGAAAATTTGAACGCATTATTTTTGAAATCTTCCGGCAAGTCCAAAAGATAGGACAAATTAAAGACAAGAATGGGACAGAAGTGTCAAATGCCTAAGGTTTTCATTTTACGATAAAGCGCCTTGCGATTGATGTGCAGAACTTTTGCCGCTTTTATCTTATTGCCACCAACTTTGGCAAGGGCATATTTGATAACTCCAACCTCAAATCTATGAGTAATGTCTTTTAATGAAGAGTTCTCCTGTAAACCGATGGTGTTTTGGAATGCATTCATACTTGTAGCTCCCGCAGATTGATTTATAGATAAATGCTCAAGGAATATTTCTTCAGAATCACTCAAAAGAACTGCCTTTTTGACCATATTTCTGAGCTCACGTACGTTGCCAGGCCAGGGATAATTTAAGAAAAATTTCATCACATCACCACGAAAACCCTTTATCTTTTTGTTAAGTTCTTGATTTGCCTCGTTCAGAAAATACTTAGCCAATACGGGAATATCTTCCTTCCTTTCGCGCAAAGGTGGAAGGTCAATACGAAACTCATTAAGCCTGTGAAAAAGGTCGTCTCTAAATTTCCCGGCTTTCATTGCATCATAAAGATTAATTTTTGAAGCAACAATAATCCTTACGTCCACTCTAATATCCTTCTTACCCCCTAAGTGCTGTATTCTTCTCTCCTGGATTACCCTTAAAAGCTTCATCTGTATGTTGTCGGACAAATTGCCAATTTCATCTAAAAACAAGGTCCCGCCATCTGCCTGTTCAAATTTTCCCTCTTTCCGTTCATTAGCTCCGGTAAATGCCCCTTTCTCATAACCAAATAGTTCGCTCTCAACTAACGTCTCAGGAATGGCACCGCAGTCCACAGCCACAAATGGCTTATCCGAACGTTTGGACTTCTGATGAATCATCTGTGAAATTAATTCCTTGCCCGTTCCACTATCGCCTTGAAGGATTACTGTCATATTGGTTGGCGAGATTATATTAACTTGGTTTAAGACCTGCTTGATTTGCTGACTCTCTCCCATCAACTCTTCGATGGCAGTTTTTTCATACAACCGCTTTCTCAAAACTCCAGTTTTTTTGCTTAAACTTTGCGACTGAAGGGCTTTTTTAATCGTCAGGATCAATTCTTTATTGTTAAAAGGCTTGGTAATGTAATCAAATGCTCCTGATTTCATCGCCTCAACGGCATCTTTGATTTCCCCGTAAGCAGTTAGCATAATAATAGTTAATTCTTTATCAATATCCTTTATCTCCCGTAAAATTTTCATTCCATCAATCCCTGGAAGTTTGATATCCAACAATACTAAATTGGGAGATTTCGTTCTGACTTCTTGAATTGCCTTAACTCCATCCAGAGCGGATATAATTTCATAGCCCTCCTCTTTTAATACATTGGTTAGGGTAAATTGCATATCGCTGTTATCGTCAACTATTAGAATTTTTCCCACGATTAGCGCCCTGTTTTGCTTTATCTGCCTATCTCTTGAAAGGAAGTCGGACCTCGATGTCTGTTCCCTGTCCAAACTTGCTTTCTATATTTACTCTGCCTTTATGATGATTTATTACCTGATGCGATAAACATAAACCCAATCCAACGCCGTTTTCCTTTGTGGAAAAAAATGGGGTGAACAATTTGTTTAAATTCTCCGGAGCAATACCATCGCCCGTATCCATAAAGTTTATCACTATTTCATTAGCCTTAAAATCAGGGTATGCATTAATCATGAGATGTCCTCCATCTGGCATGGCATCCAAGGCATTCAGGATAAAATTTAAAAATGCCTGCTCAAGTTGTTTCTCATCTAAAAGTATTTGAGGAATTCTTCTTGACAATTTATGATTCAGTCGTACATACTGTTTTTTGCATCGGACCTTAACCAGATTACAGGCGCTACTTATAACCTCACCAATATGCACCAGCTTAAAAGAAATCATTCGCGGCTTGGCAAAGTCAAGAATATCTTTGATAATTCTGTTTGCGTTTTCAGAATGTCTTAAAATAATCTTTAAATGCTTTTTTATCTGATAAGGGAGCCTGTATTTACTTAAAACGAATTGAGATGAAGCGGTAATGCTACCCAAAGGATTCCTTATTTCATGAGCAATGCCAGCCGCCAATTCTCCTATTCCCGCCAGCCTCTCCTGATAAAGCAATTGGTCCTCTAACTTAACCATGTCAGTAATATTTTTCACGCATTCAATTACCCGGACTACTTTTCCCTCTTTATTTTTAATTGGAAAAGTGGATATATTCAAGACTACTCTGTCTTTATCAATTCTCTGACATATTGTCGTAACGTGATAGGGTTTGCCCTCTTCAAATGTCTTCTGTGCCGGGCAATTTTCACATATCGCCTCTTTTTTATGATACTCCTTATAACACTTCTTTCCCTGCAAACATGAAAAATCTCTTTTGTCCAACAATCTTAAAGCTCCACGATTGGCTCTTAAAATCTGGTAATTCTCATCAATAACTGAAATCCCATCACCTATGTTGTCAAAAACTACCCGAAGTCTATCTTTAGCAAATTTCATCTTTTTTTCAGGTTTTACAATTTTAACTGATAAGTTTGTAGCATTATTTTTAATTGACATTGAATTTTTCTCTAACGGATTACAAAAATGTCCAAGATTAACTAATCTCTGGTTTTAATCGCCCATTCCTTGTTCTTATACAAAGAATATCTTTCACGAATTATAGACTAAATTCTTAAATTAAGCAATTATATCTCGAGTTTAACATTGAATTTGAAACATTTTGCAATAAAAATATTTGAAATAATCAAAATTATTATGCATAAATTAATAAAATGTTATGTTTATATCAATATATTATATATACATATCAGTAAAAATGCTATATATGTAATTTTTTTCATTTTTTCACACGATAACGCCAAAAGGAGTTTTGACACATTCAGGTTGTGTGCGTCATATGTGTTGTAAGGGTCTATCTTGAGGGCGTTTTCATTCTGCTCGATTGCCAGAGCCGCAAATCCTTTCTGAAAATATGAGAGATAGAGATTGCATTGTAGTTTATCATCATAAGGATTATCGGTGATGAGTTTTATGTAATCGTCTATCTGTAGTTCATGGGTTTTTTGTTGGCAAGAACGGGTTCCGCAACTGTGTCCACTGCCACGGCAGGCTTGACATTGTGCCGGGTGAGAGATCTGTAAGCATGTTGAATCCGTTCAAACCCTCGTTACGCAACAATACGCAGTTTCTCGACGAGATTGTGCATACGGTCGGGATGATATTACTATGCTTATTTTGCAATAGGCACGTTCAATATACTCAAGTGTAGCGCCCCCTCAGGATTTCGAGAATTTTATAACAGTCCGTCTCTCTAAAAAAGGTCATCATGAGATTCTTCAATCTTCATTCTTGGCTCGCCGCAGGTGAAATCCGAAAACGGACTTCGCCGCATCATGGAAAATCACGAAGTGCCGATTTTCATCGACCTAAGATGCGGCAGCAAATCCGCCACGGTCCTGACCTGCGACCTTACCTATGACTACGTCAAAATCAACGCCGATTATCGGACATGATTAGAAAAACATTGGGCGGGTCAGAAAATATTACCTGGCGCGCCAGGAGGGAATCGAACCCCCGACCTACGGATTAGAAGTCCGTTGCTCTGTCCTTCTGAGCTACTGGCGCACTTTTAATTCACATTGTCTATCATCAAAAATCTGAATATCTTTTCTTTTGAGAAATACCCCTCCTGTCAAGTCTATTGTTTTTTCATTTGCATATTCCCTAAAAATCCCATTGTGATTTCTCATATCGGGGATGAATGAAATTATGGAACTTAAAAAGGACTCGCTTATCACTTTGAAGATTGAAACCCTTGCCTATGGCGGACGCGGCATCGGCAAATGGGAGGGCATCGTTACCTTTGTCCCGCACACTGTCCCCGGCGACACCGTTCAGGCGCGCATCACGAAAAATAAGGGGAACTATATCGAGGCGGAACTTGTGGAAGTTGTTACGCCCTCGCCGGTTCGTGTGACGCCGCCCTGCAAAGTTTTCGGTCCCTGCGGAGGATGCGTCTGGCAGTGCCTCCCTTATGAAACCCAGCTTGCTTACAAGGAAGAACTTTCCCGCTCAGTTGTGGAACACCTTGCACGACAGCATGAATTCACGCATCACCCCATCATCCCCTCGCCCGTCATCTGGCGTTACAGGAACAAGATGGATTACACATTCGGAGCGGATGAGAACGGTCGCCCCATCCTCGGCTTCCATAAAAAGGGGAGTTTTACCGAGGTCATCGACATTGAAACCTGCCACCTCCAGCCGGAGATTTTTGACCGCCTCCTGCGCGAGATGCGCTCATTTGCGCAGGAAAAATCCCTTGTCCCATATAACCCCGTGACACACAAGGGGCTTTTGCGTCACTTCGTGCTCCGATGCGCAACGAACACGCCTGCAGGCGAACCGATGCCCATCCTTGCCGCCCTGCTGACTGGAGCACCCGAACTCCCATGCCGCGATGAACTCCTTGAACGCCTGCGCCGCACCTGCCCATCCCTCAAAGGTTTCATTCACGGTCTTAATGTGGGTCTTGGAGACGTGATGAGGATGAACAAACTCCTCTTTAAGTGGGGGAATGATTTTCTTGAGGAGCGGGTTTGTGACCTTGAACTCTGCATTTCCGCCTTTTCGTTTTTCCAGACCAACACAAAAGCCGCAGAGTTGCTCTATGAAAAAACCCGTGAGTTTTTATCCCTTACCGGTCAGGAAACGCTACTTGACGCTTATTGCGGCACAGGTTCTATCGGACTTCTCTGCGCCCGCCAGACGGCTCAGATGTTCGGGATTGAGGTGATGAGGGAGGCAATCTGGGATGCGCGTTATAATGCACGGCACAACGGTCTTTCCAACTGCATCTTTCTCTGCGGGGAGATGCGCAAATGCCTTGGGCTTGTGCGCGAAAGATTGCCGCTTGGAGTTCAGAGGATGGTCGTTGACCCGCCACGCAACGGACTGGATAAAAAATCCCTCAGGCAGATAATCGAACTTAATGCGCCCCTTCTTGTTTATGTTTCCTGCAATCCAACCACCATGGCGCGCGATGCGGCGGTGATTTCTGAGGCGGGATATCGCATCACTGACATTCAACCGCTGGATATGTTTCCCCACACATATCACTTTGAGATGGTTGGGCGTTTTGAGAAAATAGGATTCACCACAGAGACACAGAGGACACAGAGGATAAATATCAGGTCGTGAGTCCTTTGTTCCTGAGCTCGGCAACTGCCTTTTCAACAAGGTCATCGCACTTCTGCTCGCGTGCCCACTCAATCAGAATCGGCACGCCTTGCTCAAATGAGACCTTCGGTAAATATCCCAGCAACTTTTTGATTTTAGAAATGTCAGAATAGCAGTGGCGGACGTCACCCGCACGAAATTTAAGGGGATATTCCGCCCTGAGCTCACGTCCGAGCGCACCTGCAAGCATCCGCGCCACCTCATTGATGGAAATGGCACGACCAGTCCCTACGTTGAACACCTGATAATCTGCCTCCTTCTTTTCCAGCGCCAGAATACACGCCTGCACGATGTCACTGACGTGCACGAAATCCCGAGTCTGGTTGCCATCCTCCCAGATGATGGGCGGCTTATCGTGGAGGAGGCGGGTGGAAAATATGGCGCACACGCCCGTGTAAGGATTGGAGAGCGCCTGTCGCGCCCCATAGACGTTAAAATAACGTAAGGCAACCGCAGGGATTTTATAAGCCATACCGATAGAAAGGAAAAGTTCTTCCTGGTCGCGCTTCGTGACGGCATAAACCGATGTTGGATGCAACGGTTTATCTTCATCCGTGGGAGCTGGGTGCGCAATAGCCCCGCAACGGGGACATGGCATCTCCCATTTGCCCTCCCGCATGTCTTCCTCACGACGGAGCGAGGGAAATACCACCCCACACTGATTGCAAGTATATTTCCCTTCCCCGTAAATGGACATGGATGATGCGACAATAATCTTGCAAATATGGTGCTTCTCATTTGCGAGCACATGAAGCAGGTTCGCTGTCCCCATAACGTTGATTTCACAATACTCCGTCACCTGATACATGGATTGTCCCACACCGACTCCTGCCGCCTCGTGAAAGACCACATCCACAACCAGCATCGCCTTCTTCAGCGCCTCATAGTCCCTCACATCGCCCCGGACAAATTCCGCATCAGGATTGAGATAATCAGGGATTTTGCCACCCTCCCCATGCACCCGCGGATGAAGCGAGTCAAAAACCCTCACACTATGACCACGCTCAATAAGGGCATCTACAATGTGCGAACCGATAAAACCGGCTCCCCCCGTTACAAGGATTTTCAGTGACATGCGCCATCCCTTTCTATAAGTGTCAGTAAAAAATAAAGGTCTTCATAACTCGCTAAAGACAAACTCGCCCTCCACGGCTGTTGCGAGCACATGCGTATTCAACGATGCCTCCGGCGGCTCTGCCAGGGGTGCGCGGTTAATGAGAACAAAGTCCGCACGATAACCCGGAGCAAGTCTGCCCTTGCGTCCCCCCTCGCCCACAATCTCCGGCGGTTTAACAATATAGGCAAAAAGCGATTCCTGCAAACTCAGGCGCTCCTCAGGATACCATCCCTCGGTGGGGCTCCCCTGAATGTCTTTTCGCAGGGTGGCGGCATAAATGCCCCAGAAGGGATTCACCGGTTCAACCGGGCTGTCCGAACCGAACACGAGTGGCAGTCCAGCCTGCAAAAACGTGCGGAAAGGGTAAGCCCATCGGGCACGCCTCCCCCAGAAACGGTCAGCCGCCGACCAGTCACTGAAGATATGCACCGGCTGGACTGAGGCGGCAACAGAGGAATCAGCCAGCGCTGGAATTAAACCCTTGCTGAGAATTTGAAAGTGCTCAATCCTGTTCATGGTTTCACCCAAGCCGTGTTCCTTCGCCGCTCCGGTCTCTGAATAGACCTCGAGGATTGTCCTGACGGCGCGGTCGCCTATGGCATGTGTCATGACAGAGATGCCAGCGCGGTTGGCTTGCCCGACCATTTCAAGAAGTTCATCCTTTGTGGCAATCTGTATGCCCGTATTCTCCGGCTCGCCCTCATACGGCTCCTCCATCCATGCAGTGCGACCGCCCAGGGAACCGTCCACAAATGCCTTCACGCCGCCAAATCTCAAAACATCATCCCCGAATCCGCTCCGAATGCGGGCAGAGATAAGCGATTCCAGCTGAGAGACAGGAATATAAATGACCACGTTCAAGCGAAAATCGGGCTCGTTCTTTATTTCCTGCAAAAGGGAAAAAACATCCGCCCCTTCATCAGGGTCGTGAACATTTACAATCCCGAAGCGGTGAAGATGGCGGGCGGCTTTTTTCAAAAATTCCTTTTTACGCCATGATGGGTGCTCTGGAATTACACGGGTGATAAGTTCAGATGCATTTTCCTTCAGAATCCCCGTGGGCTCGCCATTTGCGTCCCTCTCAATTTGACCACCGGTCGGGTCTGGCGTATGTCCCGCAATGCCCGCCTCTTTCAATGCAATTGAATTGACCCAGAGGAGATGTCCACACTTGCTGAAAAGGAAGACGGGATTTTGGGGGAAAGCGGCATCAAGAGTTCTTCTGCTGGGAAGTCGTGGCGGTTCCCAGAGATTGTGACCCCAGCGGGAGCCCTGAATCCACTGTCCGGCTGGAACGTCCTTCCGCGCCTTCTTCAGAAGCGCCACTGCCTCATCCTCAGAACTCGCGGAGGAGACATCTACCGTGTCAAGATGAACACCCGTGTCCATAAGGTGAATATGTGCATCCGTGAAGGCGGGAAGCATTACAAGGTTTTTGCAATCCACCCGACGCAGGGGATAGAATCCGGAAACATCCGGATGCGCCTCCCGGAAGAGGCGAAGGACAAATCCGTTCATGGCGAGCATTGCCCCCGCACCCGGACACGCCTCATCCATGGTCTCTATGCGGGCATTTTCAAAAAGGACGTATTCTTTATTCACGAGCAATTACTCACCTCTGCGACCCTTGCGTTCTATGCGTTAGATATTCCTATCCATGGGAAAAGATTAATCAAGAATGATATGGTCATCGGCGGGGTCAACCGTTCCATTGTTGCCGATGGAACAAGAGGGAACCTGAAGAGGGGGATTGATATGGTATGTCCCACCTGCCGGGCAAACCGGAATCTCCTTCAAGTTCATGAGGTGAAGGATATCATCCCATGTGACGGTGGCTCCTGCATATCCCTTTCGTTCTTCCGCGGCGCGCTTTGCCCTCATGATGCGATGAAGCATATCCCGGCAAGCCTTTGCCTTTTCAATATCTTCCGGCGTTGCCTCTCCGGCTTCCATAACTTTTCTAAATTCTCTACGAACCCCGACCCTTACCCCAAGGACTCGCCACCTTATATCTCCCACATTATTGAACCATATAACCGCTGCAAAAACCAAAATCGCAATAAATAAAAGGATTTTTATAATTTTCCTCATCTTGCTTCTCTCGAAAAAAAAAAGTCAAAGGGGTCGTTTTTTGGGGATACCGGCACGACGCGGATATTTGTCAGGACAGCGCGCCGTCTTTCTAACCGTGACAATCATGCGCTCTTTGCCGGAAAATGGCAGGGTATAACTTCTCTGCTCTTCAATCTTTCCCTGCAGTTCCATCAGGGCACCCTCGCCGCGCGTAATCTCAAGCGCAGACACCTTTCCCTTATATGCGTAACAATGCCCGCCCGTCCTGACAAAGGGGATGACGAATTCAAGCAAGATATTGAGCTGGGCGAGAGAACGGGCAACGCCAAAGTCAAAAGACTCCCTCATGGTCTCGTCGTGCCCCGCATCCTCAGCACGTCCCAGATGGGCTTTGACATTCTTCAGCCCGAAATCCCTTATCAGTCCCTCAACAAACTGGCATTTCTTACGCGTGGCATCAAGAAGGCAGAACTGTGTCTCGGGAAAGACAAGGGCAAGAACGAGACCCGGAATGCCCGCACCACTGCCAACATCAATGACATGCTCACCGGCATTAAATCCGGGCAGGAGCGTGAAAGGAATGAGAGAATCGAGAAAGAGGACTTCATAAATCTCCTCCGCCGTCTTCAGGGAGGTCAGGTTGAATTTGCTGTTCTGCGAAAGAATCGCCTCACAATAGGCGGCAAAATGCTTTTCAGTAACCTCGTGATGTGGAATGTCAAAATTCTCTCCCAAAAAGGTTTTGAAAAAATTAAAGCTCCTTTCGCGGTCGCGGAAAAACTTCACGGTTTTCATAAATTCCCCCGGTGCGCACAAATAATGGATTTTTTTGATTCTCAAAAAAATTAATTCATTTAAAACAAAAAACGAATATTTATAATCCGTGATAAAATCAAGAATTAACTGGTACCTGCCATAAATTTCAGGCTAATCCAGACTGAGGAGCCGTTCCGCATTGCCATGAAGAATTGCCGCCAGTTCCTCTTCATTCAGCCCTGTCTGCGAAAGGAGCGCAATACTCTCCGAAATATCCTGCCAGGGATAATCCGTGCCGAAGAGGAGTTTCTCAACGCCATGATTGTGGGCGATTCGCACAAAGTCCTCATTCTTCAGGTATGGTAATGTGAAAGAGACGTCAAAATACATATCACTGCCAACAAGGGTCTGTTCAACCTCCATCCACCGCTCAAAACCGCCCAGATGTGCAATGATAAACGTGAGGTCTGGCACTGCCTCATTCAGGCGCGCAATCCGCGATGGGGATGCATTGACCTCTTCAAAAGCCCAATCCACGCCCCCATGCAAAAGAAGAATCAGCCCCGCATCTGCAAGTGCACGCCCGAGCTCAATAATGCGCTCCTCGTCAGGATAGAACTCCTGATAGTTCGGGTGCAGCTTCACACCCCTGAAGCCGATTGCCTTTAAGCGCCGGATTTCATCAAAAAGTTCAGGGTCAGCGGGATGAAGTGCGGCAAAGGGAATAAGGCGCTCGCTTTTCTGTTTCCATAGCCAGTCATTAATCTTCTTCACCTGAGCGGGGCGCGTGGCAATGGAGACAAGGACAGACCTCCTGACATTCGCCCTGTCCATCCTTTCTAAAAGGTCGCGGATAGTGCCCGTCCCGAAAGCCCTGGCATTCGCCGCATCGGCAAGGGATGTCACCGCTCGTTCTGCAAGTTCATCCGGAAAGACATGCACGTGAACGTCAATTGCATAAGTCATATTCCCAAAACCCCTTAAAATAATTTCACGCAGAGAGCTCCGCGTAAAATATATTTCTAATGATAAAGGAATATATGTCGATGGAGATTCAATTCAAGCATTTATTTGCTCTTCTGACCTGACAGCGCCTCTTCTGCCTCGGCGCGGTCATGGTGTGAGGGGAAGCGACGGAGAAATTCCCTGTAATAGCGCTCGGCATCCTGCGGTCGCTTGAGATAATCCTTATAAAGTCGGGCAAGATTTAGATAGGAGACCGGGTCATTCGGGGAAATACGCAGGACCTCAAGAAACCGTCTCTCCGCCTCTGCCAGCTTATCCTCCTTGATTGCAAGCATTCCCATATAATAGGAGGGAATGGGGTCTTTGGGGGCAAGACGTGATGCCTCTTTAAAAAATTCGCCCGCCCTTTCATAACGTCCGGCGCCCATTTCCAGACGTCCAAGCCCGATAAGTGGCTGGGGCGAGGCAGGGTCAAGTTCATGCGCCCTCTTGAAATATTTTCCAGCCTGCTCGGGACTTGCGTGATGCTCAAGATATAAATTCCCAAGACCGACGTAAAACATAAAGACAGTAGGCCTCAGGTTAATGGCAGTGTTGTATTCATCAGCCGACCTCTTGAAGAGTTGCGGCTGGCGCTCTTTCTGCCCTATGTCGCGCAATGTCTCGGCAAGGTAATAATGCGCCAATGGATAATCGGGCTCCATGTCGATAACCTTTTCAAGGAGTCCCACCGCATCTTCATACCTCCCCATGCGGCGCAACAACTCTGCCTTGTTGCTCATGGGAGTGCCGTAAAATGGGGCGATGCGGAGCGCCCGGTCAAAGCAAGAAAGCGCCTCCTTGTCATGTGCATTATCCTGCATGAGGAGACCACCGAGATTATTATAGATGCGCGCAGAATCGGGACTGGTCTTGATTGTCGTCAGATAAAGGGTCATGTCATCCTTCCAGACGGGATTTCTCAGGAGACAGCGCACGCCGTAAGCAAGGAGAATTACGGCGCATGAGCCGGCAAGGATGCGTTCTGGATTTACGCCCCGGCGCCCTTTTCCGCCGGCAATTCGCTCAGAGCCCCTCTTCAGCGCCCATGCTAAAAATATGCAAAAGCCGGCAGACGGGAGATAAAGAAGCCGCTCGCCCATAAGTGTCCCGATGAGCTTGAAGGCATTTGAGACCGGAGCGAGGGCGCATAGAAAAAATAAAATGCCAAAGAGGGGCACCACCTCCCTCTTTCGCCAGAAATAATAAGCCAGCGCAATAATCCCCAGAAAAACTGCAAGGGAGCAAATCGTCGCCATGTTGAAGAAACTCCACTCCAGCGGCACCTCGTTGTAAGAATAATCCGCTGTCAAGTCAATGGGAGCAATAAGAAGATGCACATAAATCCCGAATGCCTTCAGCACAGTGGCATAATAGGCAACCCAGGCGCCCTTTTGCCGCGCCTCGACAAGGACGTTATCAAGGACGGAAGTCCTCATGCCGGAGGAAAGAAATCCTCCGAGGGCGTTCCTCCGCATGAGCATATAGATACAAAAAACAAGGACGTATAGGGCAAAAGCATTGCGTATGCGCATCCCGCCAGCATCGCACCTTTTACGGGGGGCAAGAAGAATTATTAAAACCACCGCCGGAAGGAAGGCAATCGCCGACTCTTTTGATAACAACCCAAGAAAAAATGAAACGGCGCTGAGCGCATAATACAGGATGGATAATTGCCGCTCCTTACGCAATGCGACTGTGTAAAATATCAGTGCGCCAAATACAAATACCGCCGAGAGGAGTTCTGCCCTCCCTACAACATTATTCACCGCCTCCGTATGGACCGGGTGGCTCGCAAATAACAGCGCCGCCACAAACCCGCTCTTCCACTCAACACCAAACTGTTTCAGGAAATAAAATAGTAAAACCGCCGCAAGGGCATGAAGGAGGACATTCACCATGCGATACCCGAACGGTCTGAGTCCGTTCACAAAGTAGTTCACGGCGAATGAAAAAACCGTCAGCGGACGGTATTCATGAGACTGCTGATGCGCTCCTCCCCACCACCAGGTCGTCCTGAACATCTCCGGCGTGTTGCCCAAACTCCGGATAAGGACATTATTCTGCACCATATCAACGTCATCAAAGGTGAATCCACCCCATGGTGAATTAACATAGCACGCCAGCGCGACCAGAATGATTAAGAGTGACTCTCTCATTAGCTGACCATGCTTCATCTATGGCTATGGGATAATTTGAGTTCCGATGCCGCGGTCGGTGAAGAGTTCAAGAAGAAGGGAATGTGGGATACTGCCATCAAGGACGTGCGTCTTGGAGACACCCGCCATGATTGCCTTCACACACGCCCGCACCTTGGGAATCATGCCCCCGGTGATGATTCCCGACTTAATCAAGTCCTCAACCTCGCTCACACGGATTGTTGGGAGTATGCTGGATTCATCGCCCGACTCGCGATAAATTCCCTTCACGTCCGTAATCAGGATGAGCTTGACAGCCCTGAGGGATGCGGCAATCTCCGCCGCAACGGAATCTGCGTTGATATTAAATGTCTGCCCCGTCTCATCCACACCGAGGGGTGAGATGACAGGTATGAACTGATTTTCGGCAAGTAGAGAGATGATGCCGGGTCGGATTTCCTCCACTTCGCCCACAAAACCAATATCTGCGCTCCCACACTTTTCAGTGTCATTTACGCTCATCTTGCGCGCCGCTATGAGTCCGCCATCCTTGCCGCTCAATCCCACGGCGTGCCCGCCGGCATGATTTATGCGGCTCACAATCTCCCCATTCAATTTCCCCGCAAGAACCATCTCTACAACTTCAAGGGTCTCAGCGTCCGTAACGCGCTGACCCTCCACAAAACGCGGCTTCATGCCCAGCTTCTTCATGAGGGCGGAGATTTCCGGTCCGCCTCCATGAACCACCACTGGACGCATACCGACATGTTCCATGAGGACAATATCCTGAATAACCGTGCGCTTGAGCTCTTCGTCAATCATGGCATTGCCGCCGTATTTGATGACGATGGTCGCACCGCGGAATGCGTTAATATAAGGCATCGCCTCCACCAGAATGCGGGCGCGACCAATGAGCTCTTCCAGCGGAAGTCCGCCTAAGGCGGAAATACTGTGCAGGTCTTTCAATTCAGATTTCATTCTCCCATTCCCCCGGAACAATCCGCCTCAGGCGGATCATTTTTTCATAATTTCAAGGGCGGCGTGAAAGGCGAGGATGTAACCATAAGCGCCGAATCCGGCAATCTGTCCGCGCGCCACTGCGGCAATATAGGAATGATGGCGGAAATCCTCGCGACCGTAAATGTTGGAGAGATGCACCTCAACGGCGGGGATTTTCACCGATACGAGGGCGTCCCGAATCGCAATGGAGGTGTGCGTGAAGGCGGCGGGGTTGATAATGATGCAACCGGTGTCCGCACGAGACTTCTGTATCTTATCCACAATTTCACCTTCATGATTGCTCTGGAAAAATTCAACCTCAACCTTTGCCTTCCTTGCCAGCTCTGTCAGTTCTGATTCAATCTCCACAAGACTCTTTGACCCGTAAATTTCCGGTTCCCTCTCCCCAAGGAGATTCATGTTAGGACCATTGAGCACAAGCACCTTCTTTACCATTTCTTCCCCCCGTATTTAACCACCTGTGGCGGACGACAAACGAATATTATTTTTCATGACAGTTTATTTCTCAGTTCCCATTTCACACAGGACGTTCAAAATCTCTTTTTCAGGGACGTCATCTCTCACTTCCACATCGCCGATTTTTTTCGGCAGGACCATGCGTATCTTGCCGGCTCGCACCTTTTTATCCTTCCTCATGCGTCCCATAATGTCCTCCGGGTCAAGAATACCGCACTGGTATGGCAACTTTGCCTTTATAATCACTTCCCAGAGTCTCTGGCTCTGCATGTCATCGAACATCCCAATTTTAACGGCGATGCGCGCGGCGGCAATCATGCCAATGGCAACCGCCTCACCGTGACGGTATTTCCGATAATTCGTCAGGGCTTCAATTGCATGACCTATAGTATGTCCGAAGTTCAGTATAGCGCGAACGTCCGCCTCCCTTTCATCCCTCGACGTAATCTCGGATTTAATCTCACAGCAACGCTTGATGATGCGCCCCAGAGACTCTGTCTCGCCATTGACAAGGCGTTCCATCTCATCCTCAAGCGTCAGGAAAAGTTCATCGTCGCGAATCACGCCATATTTTATGACCTCGCTAAGTCCGGCGTGGAACTCCTCAGGCTGAAGGGTCTTCAGGACATCCGTGTCAATGAACACAAGGCGGGGTTGATAAAACGCCCCAATAAGATTCTTGCTCAAACGGTGATTAACTCCCGTCTTTCCACCCACACTGCTATCCACCATCGCAAGGAGCGAGGTGGGCATCTGGATATAATGGACGCCCCTCATGTAAGTGGCGGCGGCAAAACCTGTGATATCGCCCACCACACCCCCTCCAAGGGCAATCAGGGTAGAGCCGCGGGAATAATTATACTCTGCAAGATAATTAAATACCTTCTCCACCTCTGCAAGCGTCTTATGCTCCTCCCCCATCGGTAAAAAAAAGTCATCGGCGTCAAATCCTGAATTGTGCAGACTCGCAAGCACCTTTTCCGCATAAAGAGGTCCAACGCGCTCATCCGAGATGACGAGGACCTTCTCATCAGGTACGAGCTCCCTTATCGTCTCACCCAACTCCCCCAGCCATGCGGAGGATATCAGGATGTCGTAAGACCTCTCACCAAGTTCCACCCTGACCTTTTCCATAATTGTGCCTCTTCACGGGAATACCCCATGCACGGTATGCCTGAAAAACCCCACCCATCCATCAACCTGTTTATTATCCGCTTATATAATGCTGTGCAAGATGGTATCAATAAAAAAATTGGAGGATGTGTGTTTCTTTTTCACCACCCTCCAACATTTCTCCGTTACAGGTTAGTAATTTGGATTATTTACTTTTTGATTTTGTTTTCTGCTTTGCAGGAGAAACACCATTGCGAATGGCTGCCTGCGCCGCGGCAAGGCGCGCAATCGGCACGCGGTATGGACTGCACGAGACATAATCCAATCCCACGCGATGGCAGAAATCTATGGAATCGGGGTCGCCGCCATGCTCACCGCAGATGCCAATCTTGAGATTGGGACGCATCTTCCGCCCCCTCTCAACACCAATGGCAACCATCTTGCCGACGCCCTCCTGGTCAAGTGACTGAAACGGGTCTTTGCGATAAATGCCCATGTTCACATAACCCGGGAGGAAACTCCCCGCATCATCACGGCTGAAGCCGCATCCCATCTGGGTAAGGTCATTGGTGCCAAAGGAGAAAAATTCTGCCTCTTTTGCGATTTCATCCGCCGTGATGGCGGCGCGCGGCACCTCTATCATGGTCCCAACGCTGAAATGGAGCACCTTCAGATTGTATGCCTTTTTCACATCCTCGGCAACCTTCATGATAAGCGCCTTCTGATTTCTAAGTTCATTCAGGTGACCAACAAGGGGAATCATTATCTCGGGATAGACCTTGATTTTCTGCCTTGTGAGCTCCGCAGCCGCCTCAAGAACGGCACGGGTCTGCATCTCCGTTATTTCGGGAAAAATTATGCCAAGGCGACACCCACGCAGTCCCAGCATCGGATTGAGCTCATGGAGCTGCTTGATGCGCCCCTCGAGCTTCTCCACGGTAATTCCCAGTTCACCGGCAAGGTCTCTCACAAGATTCGGCTCCTGAGGTAAAAATTCATGGAGTGGCGGGTCAAGGAAGCGAATGGTGACCGGCAATCCCTTCATGGCTTTCAGAATGCCGATGAAGTCATTCTTCTGGAATGGGAGGAGTTTCATTATTGCACTTCGTCGTGCCTCTTCGGTCTCCGCCACAATCATCTCACGCATAGCCCTGATGCGCTCAGGGGCAAAGAACATGTGTTCCGTGCGGGTGAGTCCGATTCCCTTGGCGCCAAAGGCTCGCGCCTGCGCCGCATCATTGGGCGTGTCAGCATTCGTCCAGACCTGCAGTCTTGCAAGTTCATCACAGGTCTTGAGGAAGATTCTAAGTTCCTTATTTTTCGTGGGGTCAATCTTGACGAGGGGTAATGCGCCCTCATACACACATCCCTTCGTGCCATTCAGGGTGATAATATCGCCCTCCTTTAAAACCCTATCCTTCACGGTCATCTGGCGGTTATTATAGTCAATTATGAGGTCTCCGCATCCAACAATACAGCACTTTCCCCATCCTCGGGCAACGAGCGCCGCATGGGAGGTCATGCCCCCCTTCGCAGTCAGTATTGCCTGTGAGGCATGCATCCCGTGAACATCTTCAGGGCTTGTTTCATTTCTTACAAGGATGACCTTTTCACCCATCTTCGCCATCTCTTCCGCACGGTCGGCGGAAAAGACAATCTTTCCCACACCTCCTCCGGGTCCTGCAGGAAGTCCCTTCGCCAGAGGCTTCTGATGCAGCTCCGCAGAAGGGTCAACCATGGGATGCAGGAGCTCATCGAGCTGTTCAGGTCTGATGCGCATAATGGCGGTTGCCTTGTCAATGAGTCCCTCCCTCATCATATCTACAGACATTTTCAGGGCGGCGGGACCGGTGCGCTTCCCCACCCTCGTCTGAAGCATCCAGAGGCGTCCTTCCTGAATCGTGAACTCAATATCCTGCATATCCTTGTAATGCTGTTCTAACTTTTTGCGGATGGCAACGAGTTCCCTGTAAATCCCCGGCATTGCCTTCTCAAGCGAGGGAAAGTCCTTATTCTGCTCACTCTTTGCGCGCTCATTCAGGGCATAAGGTGTGCGGATACCGGCAACAACATCCTCGCCCTGTGCGTTCTGGAGCCACTCGCCGAAGAATGCCCTGTCGCCCGTTGCGGGGTTTCGGGTGAATGCCACGCCTGTCGCCGACGTGTTGCCCATGTTGCCAAACACCATTGCCTGAACGGAGACAGCCGTGCCCCAGTCATCCGGCAGATTCTCAATGCGGCGATATGAAACAGCGCGCCTGCCCATCCATGACTGGAATACGGCGGCGATTCCGCCCCATAGCTGCTCCATGGGGTCATCGGGAAATTCCTTCCCCAGGACCTCCTTAACACGCCTCTTAAATGCATCACAGAGATACCGGAGGTTTCCCACGTTCAGCTCAGTGTCATTCTTGAGCCCTTTTTTTACCTTCAGCTCATTCATAATCTCATCCAGTTGCATGCGGATTCCTCGGTCGTCCTTCGGTTCAATGCCAGCCGCCTTTTCCATGACAACGTCAGCATACATCATAATCAGACGCCGGTATGCATCCCAGACAAAGCGTGGATTCTGGGTTTTTACAATGAGACCGGGCATCGTTTTGGATGTAAGACCGACGTTCAGCACGGTCTCCATCATGCCCGGCATGGAGCGGCGTGCACCGGAGCGGACGGAGACAAGTAACGGGTTCTGGGGGTCTCCGAACTTCATCTCCATTATCTTTTCCACCCGTGGAAGTGCCTTCAAAACCTGCCCTTTCAGCTCCTCGGGATATCTCTTTTTGTTCTTGTAATAACTGGTGCAGACCTCAGTTGTGATGGTGAAGCCCGCAGGGACAGGGATGCCGATTTTGGTCATCTCTGCAAGATTTGCACCCTTCCCGCCGAGGAGATTCTGCATCTTTGCATTCCCCTCAGCCTTCCCCGCTCCAAAGAAGTAAACATACTTGGGACTCATACATGCCTCCTTGGGTATCTTGGAATGCGAACGTGCGAAAATTATGCAAGGAATTTACTATTCAGGAAAAAAACGCTGGTCAAGGGAGCATCCTTTTTTCACCCTTGTCAAACACATTTTAAACCATAGGGAAACTGACAAAATAAAATTTATTTCACCACAGGGTCATAGAGAATATCACAAACACTATAATCTTCAAACTCTGAGATCTCTGTGGCTCTGTGGTGAATCCGCATAAGGCGAGTTATTACCCTATTTCGGCTCTGTCACTATCTCAACACCTTTTCCCAGCCCATCTTGCTCATGAGTGCATACATTCCCGCGCCAGAGGCAATTCCAATAACAAGAAGGATAATCCCCTGACCTGTAACACCAATGATGAGATTCCCCACTCCGAAGAGGAAACAATACACCACAATCGTCCCAAGAATCCAGCAAAGGATATTGCTCATGATACCCTTATCATAATCCACATCCGGCGCCTTGGCGCGCATCACCGCCCAACCAGCGCCACCAGGTCTGACCAGGCGGTAAAACTCCTCCAGCCGCTTCTTATCCACCGGTCGCGTGAGAAAGGTTACAGGCAACCACACAAGGATTGTGGAGATGGCGGTAATCAAAATGCGATGATAGTCCTCCAGTCTCACCGGATAGATGAGGTAAAAGACCATCACCAGAATCATCACAAAGATTGTCACAATCACCATTTTATTAATATCCCGTCTGAGGGTCAGGAAATGTGCTCCGACCCAGAGACCAATCGCACCCATGGTAAAAAACATCACCAGACCGATGCCCACAAGCTTGGTGTAGTCAAAGGCTCCAGTCATAGGCCACTTGAAGCCATAAATGAGATACATGGCAATCGCAAGTGATGCCACCATCGAGGATACTTCACTCCAGGCATTAATCCGCCACCAGTACCAGCGGAGCAAAAAGACAAGTCCCGTCCCTGCGCCAATGGTCAGCATAAGCTTCCACGCACCCGCCACCGACGTAATCTTGAAAGAGACAATGGTGCCGATTATGAGAATCACAACCGTGGCAAGACGTGAAACATTTGTATAATGTCTTGCCTCAGCCCCGGGGTTGAGAAACCTCTTGTAAAAGTCATTCACCACGTATGAGGCGCCCCAGTTTATCTGCGTGGAGATGGTGGACATGAAGGCGGCAAAAAAAGCTACAAGCAACAATCCACGCCAGCCTGCAGGCAATACCGCCGCCATGACCTTCGGATAACCAGCATCCGCATCCGCCGCCGGTAAAATCAAAGACGGAAACTTTACCGCCGCCACAAGCGCCACGATAATCCATGGCCACGGTCGCACACCATAATGCGCCATTGTGAACCAGAGGGTAGCAAGAAGGGAATGTTTTTCATTCTTGCAACTCGCCATGCGCTGAACCACATAACCCCCACCGCCCGGTTCCGCACCGGGATACCAGGATGCCCACCACGTCACACTGATAAACACAAAAAACGCCGCAAGAGGCATAAGGGGCTTTTTTGCAAAAAAATCAGGTATGAATCGCATCACCTCACGATGCGACCCATAAGTTTTTGTCAGTCCAGTCCTCAGCCCGTCCATTCCACCCACCCAGTGCATGGCAAAAAATGCAAGGGCAACACAGCCGAACATGGCAATCCAGAACATGGCAAAATCCGTCACCGAAACGCCCCACAGACCTGAGACTGCGCTGAAAAGCCCCGTAATGGCTAATAATAAAAGGAGAATCATGGCATTGGAAACGTCAGTTATGCTCCAACCCGTCCCCAGTGTTGCATTCAGGGTGTGCGTGATGGAATTGAATGTTGGGGCAAGGGCGGGAATCTCCTCCGGCTTTAACGTCACATGCAATACCTTAATCATTGCGTTGGATACCCAGCCGACAATAAGACAGTTCATGAGAATGGCGAGATAAAGGGCGCGAAAACCACGCAGAAAGGATGCCTCTTGACCACTGTAACGTATCTCTACGAGCTCAACATCGGTTACCACGCGTGAGCGACGCCAGAGCCGCGCATAAAGAAAAACTGTAAGCATCCCGCCGACTGCATAACTCCACCAGACCCAGTTGCCAGCAATGCCATCCTTAATTACAAGCCCCGTCACTGCGAGCGGGGTGTCCGCCGCAAATGTGGTGGCAACCATCGATGTCCCTGCAATCCACCACGGCAGGGCGCGCCCGGAGATGAAATAATCCTCAAGACTCTTCCCGGCTCTTTTGCTAAAACCAAGCCCGAGTGCAAGCATCGCGACCAAATAAATGATAATGACCCAGATGTCCAGACCGGTTAAAACCATCGTCGTTCCCTGCGTTCCCATCACTCCCTCCTTTTCCAGCAACCGATGAAATCCTATCCCGCCACCAATTCATAATTTGCAACAATGAGTTATTTCAGAAGGTTTTTAATCCATGTCATAATCTTATTATCGAGTGCGCCGCCAAGCATGTACGTCCCGTGTGCGCTCCCATCCATCACTTCGAGCACAATCTTGGACTTCTTAGCCTCCGCACCTTTCTCCATGACCTCTTTCAATTTACGGCAGGACTCGTATGAATACACATCGCCCTTTGAGCATGCAATGAAGCAGGGACGCCCATCCCATTCCTCTGCAGGTGGCTCACTCATGACATCATGATAATTGAGTCCCGGTGAGAGAAGTATAATTCCCTTTACGTCTTTATTCTTCGCCGCAAATTTGAGTGTGACATTGGCTCCAATGCTGGCACCAATAATAATGACCCTCTTCGTCTCCACCTTATATTTGTCCTTCAGCACCCCGATCACCTGTTTCAGGTCATCACTCATTTTATTCCAGTCATTATTTTCTCCCGTGGGGGCAAACGTCTCATACGTTGCCCTTTCGCCATTGCGAATTGCGCTTTCACCATGACCGCGGGCATCATAATCCAGCGTGCCATAACCCGCCTTCTGAAGTTCGCTTCTGAAACGCACCCACGTTGACCTTGTCTTTCCCAGCTGATGAAGCATGACCACAACCGGTTTATCGGCGGACGCTGAACTCACGTATTCTCCCTTAAGGGTAAAACCATCCTGTGTAACAATAATCACCTTTTCGGGCAGACGTGGGGTGGGCGTCGGCGTTGCCTTCTCCGCCCCACCTGCTCCCGCCGCTATGATAATAAACAGCACCAGAAACACACACGTCATTTTAGCATACATCCCACTCACCTCACTTTTCATTTCAATTCAAAAAACCATTACAATCAGGGGAGACAGACTGTAAAGCAAAATTCCAAACAGCCCCAAGTGTGATTCAAGATTTCATTAGACGATTATATGAGAAAATTTGGTGAGGAATCATCTATTTGATTTCCAGTCCATGCGACTTGATTTCTCTTAGCAAACCGAAAGATTGTGCCTCTTCAAATTCTTCGTCAGAAAAAACAACCGGTTCTATACGTGCATCAACCTCAACAGCCCTTGGCGCAATTTGGAGCATCGCCTGGAAATTATTCGTCACATTTCCAGCAATCACACAGACATCAATATCACTTTCATGAGAAAAGTTCCCACTGGCATAAGACCCAAAAAGTATCACCCTTTTAATCGATAGTTCTGTCCTTATTCTTTCCTTGAATCTTTTTATCGTGTTTATGATTTGAACCGGGATTTCAGCCATTCTATCATCTCCTTACCGACTTTCAGAAATTTTTCTGCAAAATTAGCATCACATATTTTCTGGAAGTTTAACATATAATCATCATATCTTGCGGCAATATTGAATGTGGTTATCTGGGCAAGTAATTCCATCTTTTGTTTGTCAAAATCAACCTCCCGAATCCTGCTCGCTATATTTTGCAGATTATGACCGAATGGAGGTTCCTCAACATTGTGATTAATAAACAATGCCTTTAGCATTTTCTCAAGCGAGAGATGTAAAAAAAACATGGAATGCTCATATTTCCCATTCTCAAATAGTGTGCGAGCTGTATTAAAAGCATCCTCTGATGATTCCAACCAGTATTTTTCTATATCCCTCAGGTTCATCGTTTGTCTTTCCAAATTACCCTTCATGAACAGTAATATCACAAACCTTATTTTTGTTAACATTCACAAGATAAGTATGTCAATCCCTGAATTTCAACTTGCCTCACTCAGAAGGGAACTCACGAAGGTGATATATTCCTTTCATAGGTACAATCAAAGATTGCACAGATGACACGGATAAATACTTTTAAATCTTCAATCTGCGAAAATCTGTGAAATCTGTGTGGATTGCTTCCATGCGATACTCTCAGGGATTTCTGCCCTTTCAGAATGACTCCACTGTGGAAAAACTAAAAAGAATTGATTGACATATGATTGGAAAAGTGACACAAATTCATATTACTTATATAACATAAAGTAATGGCAGGACTTATATATGAATGTTGGTGATAAGGCGCCGGATTTCTGTCTGCCGGACTTGAATGCTCAGTCTGTTTACCTGAGCAACTTCTTCGGCAGATGGGTCATTCTCTATTTCTACCCGAAGGATAACATTACCACCAGCACCATCGAAGCGTCTGATTTCTCAAAAAGCCTCGATGACTTTGACCGCCTTAATGCCGTTGTCATCGGCATCAGCACCGACTCTGTCCATAGCCATTTCACCTTTGCGCACAAACACAATCTGAAGGTTCTCCTCCTGAGCGACCGCGAGGCAAAAACTTGCAAGGACTACGGCGTCTGGCGGCTGAGAAAACTCGGCGGCGACGAAAAATTTGGCATTTTAAGCACCACCTTTATTATTAATCCGGGAGGCACCATCGTCTATAAGTGGGAAAATGTGAAGGTGGATAAACACGCCCAAGAGGTCAGAAAAAAACTCATAGAAATACAGCATAAAAAAATAGCGAAATAATCAAGCGGGATGATACGGAAATAAACAGTTAACGCACATCTTGGCGCATCAATCCTCATCCAAGACGAAGTAAAATTATCATGACAATAGCCGCAACCGGCGCAAGGCGAATCATTGCCGGAACAAGACGGTGTGCACGCGCAGGTATAACATCATCTACGGCAAGGCGGGCAAGTTTCTCACCCAACAGCATTCCCAGGAGACATGTCAGGGCGGAAAGCCCGACCGCCACAGGCATAAAATACAGTGAAAGCGGATAATTCGTTCCGGGGTAAACACATGCCGGAATGCCGGTGACAAACCTCACAAGCGGAAACAGGTTTGCCGCCACAAGGGCGGAAAATCCTCCAAGGATGGCACGTCCATACACCTTTCCCTGAAGATGCACATCCAGCACCTTAAGAAGGAAAATAAAAGTCAGGACCTCCGTGTAAAAGGCGAAGATGGGATTTCCTATGGCGCCATGTGTGACGGGCAGTCTGAGAAGGGCGGCGTCAAGAAACTTGAAAGCGCTCGCAATGCCAAGCATGAGAAGAAGTCCTATAGTCCTGCGGTTTGATGCGAATGACATCGCAAGGAAAAAAATTGCCACACCGGTCATTATAGAACCCGACAGTAATCTGGCACATCCACCGCGGAGATACATCCCCATTGCCGCCTCAGATAATCCCCAGATGGAACCCAAAGCCAGCGGCACGCTCCAGTCAAATCGCTCCCCCGTTCTCTCCATCACGCTTTATACCTTCCTCTCCATCACTCTAAAATTCATTACCCGTGAAGCAACCCGATGGGTCAAGTAAAAAACAATCCCTTCCTAATCATCCCCATTGCGATTTCTACTTGATTCTCATGCGACCGGAAAATACAAACACATACATTAACGCCGGATAATTCTTTTGCGGAGGCAATCGCAATGAAAATAGAAAATGTGTGCGAGCTGGAAGCTTTTATTGACGGCTGTGCCTTGTTCGGCGTGGGCGGTGGAGGAAATCCGGAAGAGGGATTCCGTGCCTTGAAGAGCGCCCTTGATGAAAAAGGTGCCATCCGTTGGATTGACGTGGAGCGTATTGATGATAATGCATGCGCCGTCTGCACATTTCTCATGGGCTCATCCGCCCCCATGACGCCTGATAGGGCAAAACGACGCGATGAGGCGGGGCTGACCGAGGTTAAGTGCCCCATCAATCTTATGAATGCCGTCCTTGAATGGGAAAATTATACCGGCAAAAAGGCGGATGTAGTTGTCCCCATTGAGGTGGGCGGTTCCAATATGCCCGTCCCCATCGCAGTCGCGAAAAAGCTGGATAAAACCATAGTTGACGGCGATTTTGCAGGAAGGGCAATCCCGGAAATCTTCCAGACAACCCTCTCTCTGGAAGACGTCCCCTTCTGCCCCGGCACAAGCGTTGACAAATTCGGAAACGTCACAATCATAAAAGAGGTGATTAACATCAAACTGGCGGAGCGAATCGGGAAACATCTCAGCCGCGTCGCATTTGGCTCAACCGGCATGGCAGGATTCGCAGTCACAGGGAAACAGTTGAAACGCCTCCTCGTCAGGGGAACGGTCAGCCGTGCATTTCATCTCGGAAAATTATTGCGCTCAGCGAGAGATGGGAAAATGCCTCTTTGCGCCGCAATGGAAAAGAAAGGCGGGCGATTTTTCTTCAAAGGCAGAGTGGTTGATAAAAAGGTGAGCGAGGAGGATAACTATTATGTTGGATTCACAACGATAAAGGGGGATAAAGGCGGAAGCGCCCGGATATTTTTTAAAAATGAAAATCACATCCTCTGGAAAAATGATAACTGCATCGCCTCAAGCCCTGATATTATCAGTTGCATCAACCCGGAGACTGTAAAACCGGTGCGAAACGGCGACATCGGGGAAGGAATGCCCATGGAAATATACGCCTTTCCCTGCAATCCGGTCCTGAAGGAAAAAAAGATTTTTCAAACACTGTGTCCGCGATATTTTGGCTTCGACCTCAACTACATCCCGATAGATTGAAAACCCTCTGGCAAGCGCTTCTCACAATCATCCGTGCAATCTCCCATTTTGGCTTTTGATTTTATCGAGAATATCTATTGCGTTTTCGCGACGGTATTCATTCAGCCGCTCACGGACGTATCTCTCTATGGATTCACGCGTGACCCTTGTCTGCCTCGGTCCAAACTGCAATGCCGCAAGTTTCCCCTCCTTGATAAGCCGATAAATATGCTTCTTGGAGCAGTCAAGTATCGCACTGACCCTGTTCACACGGAAAAGTTCGTTCATTTTTGCACCTCCCGCATCCAATCATTACATGACATGAGATTTACACTGCGGGCGATGCGTTTGTATCTTGACGATGTTTGGAAATTATATGATATTTTTCTGGATTAATCGTTCATCAAGATTTTTTCGGGAGAATGAAATGGCATTCTGGAAAAAGCGAAAGGGGAATAAGAAGGCAAAAGGTACGCCATCGCCTAAGGCATGGGCAATCAAGCGGGGCATCACTTTTATCATCATTGCAGTGGTGGTTTTTTTCGGTGCGAGGACGTTCTTTCGCTTTCTCATGGGGTGGAACGCCACCAAATACGAGCACTTCAAAGAAGCCGGGCTTGGCACGAAGATTGCCTTTGTGGAGGAGCTGATGGGGACTCCTGACAGGGGGAGTGATTATGGTCTGGAGCAGATGCCTGTGTATAATTACAATGAATTGGTTAATCGCGCCAAAAAGAGCGGCGCAACCCACTTTTCCTATTACGATAACGGAATTCGCACTGTTTATATCTTCGGCTACGATGCGAAAGGAATGCTTGTGTTCAAGGAGGAGGTGAGCAAATAGGGGTGTCTTCAAGCGCCTTGTATGATTTTGACAGGCAATTTTTCAGGGAAGGGGTCCGGCTTTTATGCGGGCTTGACGAGGCGGGACGAGGACCTCTTGCAGGACCTGTGGTGGCGGCGGCGGCAGTCTTCGCCAGGGGAGTATCCATCCCCGGCGTTGCGGATTCAAAAACACTGTCAGAGGCGCAGCGCGAGGCGCTATATGATGCGATTCTGACAAGGGCGGTTGAGGTCAGCGTGGGGATTGTTGGTCCGGGGACGATTGACCGCATAAATATCCTTGCGGCGACACATAAGGCGGCAAGGGCGGCTCTGAGCAGGCTTGTCGCAAAACCTGACCTGATTATCACCGATTTCCTGAATCTGAAAAGGATTCAGACACCGCTCAGGTTTTTTGTCCGCGGGGACTCATTGTCACATGCCATTGCGGCGGCTTCGATTATTGCCAAGGTCACGCGGGACAGACTGATGAGGGAATATCATGAGCGCTTCCCCCAATATAATTTTGCCCGGAACAAGGGATACGGAACAAGGGAACATATAGAGGCACTCGCGAGGTCAGGACCGTGTGAAATTCACCGCCTAACCTTCAAAGGGGTGACTCAGCAGGAGATTTTTTAGGACTCGGGGCTCCCGGGCAAACACAACGGATGAATTGGAATATGGTTGACACCTATGATTTTTCATATATATTAACTTATGAAGCTTTCAGTCGAAAAAGAAATTTAATAATATTTTGTATAGTCCGGGGAAATGGGGGATATATCTCTGATGTTCAGGCATTATTCCCATAAGATATATCTCTATCTTGCCATCTGCGCATCGATGGCAACCCTTGTTTTCGGTGATACCATCTTTATGAAAAATGGCAAAAGCGTGGAGGGACGTATCCTCAAGGAGGACGATAATAGTATTACCTTTCTGACACCCACCATGTCTATCAACATCCTCCGGAGCAATATCGCAAGGATTGAGCGTCAAGCCACCCTCTCACAAAATGAGGTGCTTGGGGACATCGCCCTCGAGGACAAGCGATATGATGAGGCGCTGAGTTATTACCAGGCGGCGCTGAAGACAGGACAGAACACAGAATCCATCAGAAAAAAGATTGCCAGTATCCAGAAGATTCAGGAGGAGGAGGTCACACGGCGCTTTGGTCAGCAGATAAAACAGGCAGAGCGCCTCATGGACCTGAAGGACTTTGATGGTGCGGAAAAACTCCTCAATCAGATTCTTGCCACCATTCCCAACGCCGCCCTTGCCAAACCGGTCAAGGATAAAATTGCCCATCTGTATTACAGGCGTGCACTTGAATACAAAAATGTCGTGGACGACCTCAAGGCGCTCGATGCCCTGAAAAGCGCCATCAGCATCTCTGACGGCGCATATGAGGCGTATCTTATGTATGCGGACATCTTATCCGGCTCCACTAAAAACAATATGCAGGCAATTGACAATTACCTGCGAGGGCTTGAGGCTGGAGATAATAATCTGACCAAGGAGGAGAAGGCACGCTACCGCCGCAAGGTCGCCACCCTTATGGAGCAGGAAAAAAATTACGCCGACGCCATCAAACAACACAAAAAAGTTCTGGAACTGGACCCCATCAATTACCCCGATACCAAGCAGAAAATTATTGAGGATTATCTGAATCTCGCCGCGCAGGCACCACCCACGGAATATGGCAAAAGGCTGGAACTCCTGAACGCCGCACTGGAAACTGACCCATATTCCACAAATGCACACTTCGCACTCGTCCTTCTTTATTATGACAACAACCATATCGATGATGCCGTGAAACAATGCATAGAATTGAACAATATGAACTCAAAAATCACGGACGTCCATTACTATCTCGGAATGTGCTATCTGAGGCAGAAAAAATATGAGGATGCAAGGGATGCCTTCGAGCGCGAACTGCTCCTGAATCCTAACAATTATGATGCACTCTGCGCCATGGGTGATTATTATCTCAATGGCGGAAAATATGACCAGGCAATAACATATTATGATAAGGCGCGGGAATTGAGCAAGGAAAAATACCGCGCCTACCTCGGTCTGACAAGGGCATATAAAAAACTTGAAAAACCCGAAAAGGCTCGGGAATACCTTGACCAGGTCTTCCTGACCAACCCTGACCATATCGAGGCAACAATCCTCTCCGGCGCCCTTTACAAGGATGCCAAGGATTATGTGAAGGCACGGTCTCTCTTTGATAATGTTGTCCAGCGTCTCACTGAAGGTGGACATCTAAACATGACGGAGAATATGACACTCCTCATAGAGGCGCTGAATCAGAGGGGAGAACTGAACCTTATCCTCGATAGCCCCCGCATCGCCCTCGCCGACTTTAATGAGGCGCTCAAATACCAGCCGGACTGCGCTGAATCGTATTACCTCATCGCACAGGCGCACTCCAAGATGGGCAATTTCAAAGATGCGGAGGATAATTTTCTTACCGCCCAGAAACTCGAGCCCAAAAATCCTAATTATTATCTCGGTCTGGGCATTATGTATCACACAAAATTGAAGGAGACCAAAAAGGCGATTGTAGAGTATACTAAATACATTGAACTCGGCGGTGAGGATTTTGAAAAGGTCAATGACTGGATTAAAGAATGCGGCGGAAAACCCGTCGCCCCGAAAATACAATAACTCATGATGGGATAGAAAGAGCTACGGACATCCGGTCATCTCAGGGAATCTCTCCTGAACCACTCGCAAACATGAAATCTCTTTCCACAATTCCAGCACGGTTCTTTTTGACGGTGTGCCTGTCTGTCTTCACGTGGGGTTGCTCCTCCCTGTCTCACAAGCCGGTCACACATCCTTACGAAAACCTCCTCACCATAATGGCGGATTGCCAGCGCGCACTCTCGGTTGACATATATCGCTTCCCATATCCGGTGGACACATCCGGACAGAACGTCTATAAGAGTTCCCTTGTCCGCCTTGCGAACTATGAGAAACTTTATCCGGGGCGTTTCACAGAGGCACTGACCTTCATGCGGGCACGGCTCTATGAACGGCTGGGAGATTATACCCAGGCGTCCCATTACTATCTCCAGGTTGCCGCCATGAGCGGTGAGATGTCCTCCCGTGCGGAGGAGCGTCTTGCAACTGCAAAGAACTTTGAAACCATCACCACGTTCTCCACCAATGCAAAAAACGCAGAGGAATACATGCAGGAATATGAAGCGAAACTTGCCTCGCTTGACACGCTGATAGCAAGATGCGCCGGTCAGGACACTGAACCACTTGCGCGCCTCGAAAAGGAAAAGGCGGAGGTTGACTTCGCCGTTTTTCTTCAGGATAACCGCCATCTTCTGCAAGATGGCACAAAACGCGCCGTTGAGGAATGGAAGGCAATCATAAAAGAGCATAAAGAGAGCAAAAACCTTCCCTCCCACAAGATTCATCTGGCAGATTTTTACTTCACCCTTGCAAGGGAATACGTGACGTGGATGCCGCCCGAGCGAATCGGTTTTGAATGGGGCGTCTTTGAAAATTTCGCCATTCCCGCGCGCGACATGTATTATCAGGTCAGTCTCATGGATGGCTATCCTGAAAAACTGGAGGCACGCGGCAAATTAGAGGCAATCCTCGCCTTCATAGAAACCGTGCGGAAGCAAAGCAGGTAAGCCCTATACAAACGGAGAAAAAAAATGCCCCAAAACCCCGAAAACCCAGACAAGTCTGACATGTCTGACACGTCCGACCTGTCCGACTTGTCCGACGCCAGCAAAAACCGCCGTCGTCTTATTCCCCAGCATGGCGGCTATCGAAATCTGCGCAGTTTCCAAACCGCCCAGATGGTCTATGATGCCACGGTAATCTTTTGCAGTCGTTTTGTCGATAAACATTCCCGCACTCACGACCAGATGATACAGGCGGCACGTAGCGGGGTGCAAAACATTGCAGAAGGCAGTATTGCTTCTGCAACCTCAAAGAAGTCCGAACTCAAACTGACCGGCGTGGCACGGGCGAGTCTTGAGGAACTTCTCCTCGACTATGAAGATTTCCTTCGCCAGAGAGGGTTACGGATCTGGCGCAAAGATTCGCCGGAAGCCTTAATTGTGAGAGGAAAGTATCGCTCCGACCGGTCGGACAAGTCTGACAAGTCCGACGGGTCCGACATTTCAAAAAGGTATGACCCTTACAATATTTCTTCTGCCTCCGCTGAGGCGGCGGCTAACACGATTATCTGCCTTATTAATCAGGCAAGCTTCCTTCTTGGACGACAATTGAGCAAGCTCGAACAGATGTTTCTTACCGAAGGCGGCTTCACCGAACGCCTCTATCGTGAACGAACCCGGAGTCGCTGTAATTTGCTGACGACTCCCGTAAAAATTAAAATCTGCGGGATGACGAATGGCGTGGATGCGCTGGCGGCGCTCAATGCTGGCGCGGATTTCATCGGTTTTGTGTTCTATCCGCATAGCCCGCGATACGTGACCCTCGAACAAGCCGCCGAAATAGTGAACTTCCTCCGGCAAAACGGTTTTCCTGAACCTCAGGCAGTTGGGGTCTTCGTGAACGAAAAACCTGAAACGGTCGTGGAATATTACCGCCGGCTCAGACTTTTTGCCGCACAGATTCATGGCGATGAACCGCCGGATTATCTATCAAGTCTTGCGCCCTGCCGCATCATCAGAACTATCCGCATAAAGAACGCAAAGAACCTTGAGATGCTGGGGCGGGGAGATGTCTGGGCATGGCTGTGTGACGCCTGGCATCCCGTGCGTTACGGCGGCACGGGGAAAAGGGTTGACGTCTCTCTGCTTGCACCTTATGTCTCAAAACATCGTATCATCATTGCGGGTGGGCTGACGCCGGAAAACGTCTCTGAAGTTATTCGGGCTGTCAACCCTTACGGAGTGGACGTCTCCAGCGGCGTTGAGAGTGCCCCGGGGAAAAAGGACTATGAAAAAATCAGTGCATTCATCCGCGCTGTGAGGGACATCCCCTCCTGAATCTGGATACAATCATGAAAAGAAAGACCCATTTCCCACTGCCGGACAGTTCCGGTCATTACGGTCCCTTCGGCGGGCGCTATGTCCCCGAAACGCTGATGCGCGCCCTCATTGAACTTGAGCGGGAATATAACCGCCTCAAAAATGACCCGGGCTTCAAGCGGGAACTGCGAGGACTCCTTGCCGATTACGCCGGACGCCCCACGCCACTATATCTCGCGCGCCGTCTCTCTGAGACGCTCGGCAACCGCGCCCGCATCTACCTCAAACGCGAAGACCTCGCCTTCACCGGCGCACACAAGATTAATAACACCCTTGGTCAGGCACTCCTTGCAAAGCACCTTGGCAAAAAACGCCTCATCGCCGAGACGGGCGCCGGTCAGCACGGCGTCGCTACCGCAACGGTCGCCTCACTCTTCGGCATGTCGTGCGATGTCTATATGGGCACGGAGGACATGGAACGCCAGAGGCTGAACGTCTTCCGCATGGAGCTCCTCGGGACGCGCGTCATTCCCGTCACATCTGGCACCAGAACTCTAAAAGACGCCACGAATGAGGCAATGCGCGACTGGATGGCAAATGTGGATGACACGCATTATATCATTGGCTCCGTGGTCGGACCTCATCCATTTCCAATGATGGTGCGGGATTTTCAATCAGTCATCGGACATGAGACCCGTCGCCAGCTAAAGCGCAAGGAGGGACGGCTCCCCGACCATCTTGTCGCCTGCGTGGGGGGCGGCAGTAACTCCATCGGGCTGTTTGCGCCGTTCTACAATGATGTGCGGGTAAAATTCCACGGCGTCGAGGCGGCGGGCTTCGGCATCTCCACCGGCAAACACGCCGCCTCCATCAGCATGGGCGAGATGGGAATATTTCACGGCAGTAAGAGCTATGTCCTGCAGACAGATGATGGGCAGGTGAAGCCAGCGCATTCCATCTCAGCGGGGCTGGATTATCCGGGCGTGGGACCCGAGCACAGCTTTTATAAATGGAGCGGTCGTGGGGAATATGTAAGCGTGACGGACAGTGAGGCACTCGATGCCTGCGCCCTGCTTGCAAAAACGGAGGGCATAGTTTGCGCCCTTGAAACTGCACACGCCATTGCCTATCTGTCCCGTCTCGTCCCGAAGGTCAAAAGGGGCGCGCTGATTGTGGTCTGCCTCTCCGGCAGGGGCGATAAGGATGTGTTCACGTTACAAAAGCATCTGGGGAGGGATGGAGAGCTCCGGACATGAATAGAATTGACAGACTTTTTCAGGATAAGCGCAAGGCAGGAAAGTCCGCTCTCATACTTTACGTGACGGCGGGATATCCCGACCTTGCCACAACGGAAGCGCTTTTGCCCGCACTGGAAAAGGCGGGGGCGGACATGATTGAACTTGGCGTTCCATTTTCAGACCCCATCGCCGATGGACCAACAATTCAGAGGTCGTCAACGGATGCAATCCACGCCGGAACCACTCTGAAAAAGATTCTCGCACTTGTGAGGCGCTTCAGAAAAAAATCAAAGATACCACTCGTCTTATTTTCCGCCTACAACCCATTTTACAAATACGGCATCGAGGCACTCATCTGCGAGTGCGCCCGCATCGGCATTGATGGTCTCCTTGTCCCCGACCTTCCGCCCGAAGAGGCGCACGACCTGATACGCCTCTGTGATGCGCGGGGCTTATGCCACATCTTTCTTATCGCCCCGACCACGCCCCACGAGCGCGCCCGCATCATTACTGAAAAATCATCCGGCTTCGTCTATTACATCTCCACAAAAGGCGTCACCGGCGCAAGGGACTCTCTTGACCCATCCATCCTCTCCCACCTGAAAACCCTGCGGGGAATGACGGACAAACCCATTGCTGTTGGATTCGGCATCTCAAGACCGGAGCACGTTGCTCTTCTCAGGGGCAGGGCAGATGGCATCATCGTCGGGAGCGCCCTCATCAGGGAAATCGGCAAAGGGCGCAACACCGGCGAGCGCATCCGGCGAGCCACTTCCCTCACCCGCCATTTGACAAGGCAATTATAGAACCGGAGGATTAAAGAATTTTCATCCGTGTCCATAATGTTTTAAAGAGAATCAGGGACATGCTCTGATTCGATAAAATGCTTGCGAAGCAAAAGGGAATAGATTTTAGATATTTGTAATATGATTGATAAACGTGAAATAGAACGTGTCGCAATTCTCTTGGGAAATGCGGCTAATGCGTCAAAGGTTATTTTATTCGGTTCCCACGCTCGGGGCGAAGCACACGAAAATAGCGATGTTGATTTGATGATTATTGCTGAAAGTGATTTGCCGAGATTTAAGCGAAGCCGAAAACTTTATTCTCTGTTGCGTCCTCATCCTTTTGGCATGGACCTGGTCGTATATACTCCACAGGAGATTGAAAAAGCCGAGAGGTCGCTTGCCTCTTTCGTATCAACCGTTTTAAAAGAAGGAAAAACTCTGTATGTCCGATGAAATGGCAAGGCAATGGCTCGCCAAGGCTAAAAATGACCTTCTGAACGCAGACAACAATCTCAAATCTGAAGATGTCCCATTTGACACTGTCTGTTTTCACTGTCAACAGGCAGCCGAGAAAATTCTCAAGGCATATCTGGTTGGAACCGGTCAATCATACCCTATCACTCACGACCTGTTTCTTATTCTGGAAAAGATACTTCCATTGAACAAAGACGCAGAGAATCTGCGTGATGCACTCGCGATACTGATGCCCTACTCGGTTGAAATTCGCTATCCTGACGATTGGTTCACGCCCACCGAAGAAGATACCAGAGAAGCAAGAGAGGCAGCCGAGCACATTCTGAAATGGCTCGCAAATGCTTTGCCTCAGATTTTTCAAAACTCTCGGAAAATCTAACGCGGAAATATAAGGTAACAAAAAATCGCCCCGGGGGAAATCATTCACACCCGGGGCTTCATCTTTATCATTAATTGCTCACTCTGACATCACAAGGACGACCGCTTGGGGGGTTTGAGCCGCATTGGAGTTGAAGGTCAGAACCACCGTCTGTCCCTCAGGTGAGTATGCAAAATCAACCGTCAGGTCAATTGTTGCGTATTGGCCGGATTTGATAACGATGTTTTTGACTTCCTTCCCACCACAGGTGATGCTCAGCCAATCGTAAGCGTGGTCCGGTGTAATGGAGTAAAGTATGAGGTCTCCGCCGCCATCATTATAGACCTTGATTGACTTGGTAAGCTTGATAGGCTGGATTCCATTAACCACAAGTGTGAAGTCCTGCTGGATGGCGGGAATATTGTAAGGTATGACTTGCGCCTCCCACACGCCGGCAACGGGGTTATTCACCTGAACCTCCTCCACATTATCTGTATGGTTCGCGCCTTTTGTGGCGGCAGCCTGCGGGTCCCATGGGTCGAGACTCCAGGGATAATACTTCGTCCCATTGGGGTCGACAAGGACAAGGTCAATATCGTCGATGAGCGCGACCTTGGATTCCGGCGCACCTTCAAGGTCAGTCCAGGCAATTGTTGCCTTCAAGGTAGTAAGACCCGAAGGCACATACATGGGGAAGCGAACAGGATTTGCGCCGGCGCGGACCATGCCGCTCATGACGGCATCATTCAATAAGTATTGTGAGCTGTTATAGACATTAACCTCGCCCCAGCCATACACATAATCAGGACCGGGATTCGCTCCCTTTTCCGTAGCGCCCTGTATTAACAGCGCCTTGATGGTCTCCGGTTTTGCCTTTACTCCATATTTGGCTTCATACATTTGCTGGAGCAGGACGCCGCAACCGGTAACAGCGGCGCAGGCATTTGAACTGCCGAATTTGTCAAAAACTATTGTCTGGGCAAGTGTGCACGTTGTTGCCCCCATAAGCCCGCATATCTCCCAGTTGGTGGCAGCCATGGAGTCATAATAACAGTTGCCAACACCAAGTGAGAAGACAGAATAACCGTTAGCAACGAGGTCGGGCTTGATGCGTCCATCATCTACAGGACCGGCACTGCTGGCGAACTGCTCCTCACCATTATCTCCCACCGCGCCCACGGTGATGACATTCTTGGCGGAACCCTTGGGGTCAATGCAGTCATAAGGTCCATCCACACAATACCACTCGTTTGTGGGGACGCACCAGTTGGCATCGGGTCCATCGCCCCGGTCATTACCGGACGCCTTGACAATGAGAAGACCCGTCCCGTAAGAGATGCTGTCCCAGGCGGAGGATTCCGTGGTGTAGCGTCCAAACTCGCCGCCATTGCCGAGATATACCCAGTAAGGATAATACAGGGTATTATTCGGGTTATTCGGGTCTGGCAACTGATAATAGCGAATTTCCCAGCCGAGCTCGGCAGAGTAAGCATTACAGGTAATATCTATTCCATATTTGACAACGGCATTCGCCATCTCTTCGATGTCTTTATCAAAATTATAGGAATAAATATCGCAACCGGGGGCGACGCCAAGAGTCCGGGAGATTTTCCAGTGCAGAGACTTGACAATATCAGCCACATCTATCTTGTGATCGCGGTTCAGGTCGAGATAGTATTGCTCGCAATCAGTAAGTCCGGTCATTTCGCCCTTTAAGTAACCTCCAAGGGTGAGTTGGAGATAGCGCAGTCCATTCGCGCCAATTGTGCCCGCCACATGAGTGGCGTGGGACACAGTGTAGAAATTCGTCTGCCAGAGGGCATTAGGATAAATTATGGGCCACCACCAGGGCGGATTGGGCTGAGTTACCTCCGGAACCTTGGAGCCATCACCGGAAAAAACTCGAGTGAAGTTGAAGTCCTTGTGGGCATCCACGGCATAGGCATCCCAGACACCGACTCTCGTTGGAGGTATAATAATATTACCCTCATTATCCTTAATGCCACTACCGTCAACTCCATTAACAAAGCCGAGTTGTGCCAGCCGCGGGTCCCAGAGCGGATTAGATGTAACCTGCAGGGGGTCAACTTCAGCGCGGGCGCGAACGTTTGAGTTGCAGACCTTGTTTGTCGATGGTGCGGGTTCTATCCATTCCACCTGGTCAAGCGCGGCAAGGGCGGGAACATTTTCCGGCGCCGTGCGGATGACCCAGACATTGCCAAATGCCTTCCCGCTGGATTCACAGGCAAATGTCAGCCCCTTCAGTGCCTGCTGAAACTCATCGTCCGAAACGTCCGAGAAGGTCTGAACATAGAATAAGACTTCCCCGTTGGGGAAAATAATATTGGGCGAAAATTCCCTGTCAATAATGGTGGGGGCAATTTTATACTCAGGCGGCATGGATGATGCCCAGCGCACACCACCACAAGACCGAATGTCATTCAATGACTTCACATCGGCTCCAACGGCTACCCACCACGTGTTATCAGGAAGATATCTGATAAGTTTGATACCTTCCTTCTCAAGTGACTTCACACCTTTCTCCGTTGGCGCCTCATTGAACTGCATCAGGATATGGCGTCCTGTGCCAGCGTTGCGAAGTCCGGTCGCAAATCCCTTATTCGCTATGGGGTCAATCACACCGCGGGTAAGGGCAACTTTGCTGACAGTCGCGGACGGTGCGGTTGCGGCGGCATTAAGTGCATCACCGCCGCTACTCCCTACCTCTGTCCTGTAAAAAATAATCTGCGAAGGCTCCACACGAATGATTGGCGGGAGTGGGGTCGGCGTCGGCGTTGGGGTCGGCGTCGGCGTGCCGTGATTTTTCAGCGTTACATAAATACCACCGGGGTACGGGTTTTTAAGAATGTCATTTGAATAAACCAGCAGATGGAGAAGTGTGTCCGCATTTTGAGGTGCCTGCGTCCAATCCGGCGTCACAGTCACCACCTGCGACTCATTATATCCAAGAAAATATGGGGGCGGGGGAGAAAGATTAATATAATTGACAGGTGCGTTGTTGCTGAAGAGCACAGTCTTGATATCATTCACCACCAGAAGCCCCGTGCCCAGATTCTTGACGATAAATGAATTCGTCTGTTGTGCCATGGGAACCATTGAATCGAGAATTAGTGATGTGGGGGTAATCCGTATGTCTATTGTGACGCCGTAAATGAGAAAGCACTCACCTCCTCCGAGACTTCCTATGAGGATGTCATCAGCGCCGTCACCGTTCACATCGCCAGCGCTGGCAAGGCATATACCCGATTCAATGCTGCTACAGCTCATGCCACCGCCATAGATGCGAATTCCGTTCTTGCCATCCAGGTCATATACGTCAAAGACTCCATTTGTGCCTATACTGCTGGCGCCATAGATTAAATAAGCCTCGCCGAGGGCTTTCCCTCCGTATATATAAGCGCCCGGCGCACCGATAAGAATATCGGCATAACCATCCGAGTTCACATCCTTCAACATGGCGAGTGAAAAACCAAGCTGGTCTTCTGCATCCAGACCGGGGATGACAACACCATTTGTTCCGTTAAGGGTGGTTGGCGTGGCGGTCACGCCTCCCTGCTTGCCATAAAATAGATACGCCTTGCCGGTGTTGGGTTCCAGTCCATTGTCCGCAAGATTGGCGCCAATTATAAAATCTTTAAGCCCATCCTTATTGACATCCTGCCCGCCAGCCACAGACCAACCGAAATAGTCGTAAGTCGCCTCTCCCGCGAACTTTTTCCCGCGGGCGCCAAGATTTTCCAGATAGGCAACGCCGCTCGTCCCGGGCGCTGTCGGTCCTCCATATACTAAATACACCGCACCGCTGTTTGTGCCATTAATGCTCACATAAGGCGCGCCGATGAGGATGTCACCATAGCCATCGCCATTCACATCGCCCACGCTGGCAACACTCCACCCAGCAAATCCGTAAGCCGAACCTCCCCGGAGGACAAATCCATTGGTGCCGTCCAGTCTGCTCAGATCAAGGACGCTGCCGATTCCAATGCCGTTACTGTTCCCGAAAATGACATAAACCTCACCTGCATTAATTTGTCCATTCACATCGGCGGCAGGAGCCCCAACAATCATATCAGGTATTCCATCACCGTTGAAATCACCAGCACATGAGACACTCCAGCCGCAATCATCCCCATCGGCAACTCCATCGAGGCGTGCGCCGCTGTGTGCCTCAATCCACTCCGTTGGTTGTGTCTTCTGAGAAAGCATGAGTTCTACAAACGAGAAACCATCTACAAAATAAGCCGAGCCGGTATTGTTGACGCTGGGGGCTCCGAAAAGGACATCATTAACGCCATTGACGTTCGCATCACCGATTCCGGCAATGCTGACGCCCACACCATTGGGGTTTTTTTCTGCTCCCTTTGTGCTGGGGGTTACATCCAGCACTCCGCCCGTACCGATACTCTCATGACTGCCGGGGACAATCACGAAATACCCGGGTGTTCCATCACCAGCAACAAACCCTAAGGCAAAATCATCAAGATTATCCACGTTCAAATCCCCAATGCCTGTCAGGGCAAGATTGCAATATTGCGTTGCAGTTGCGCCCTTAATTTTAACGCCCGCCACTCCCTCCGTCTGTCCAACATCTCCAAGGCGCAAGGGGCACGGCAACTGCGCCCATACCGCCATATTCAAAATGAGCACAAGAACCAGGAAAAGCATCACTTTACCATTCTTAATGTTCATGGCTCTTTCCCATTTCCTTTCTCTCCGCCAGATGCGGCATAAATTCTCAAATACTCAAATTCTCAAATATAAACGGATTACTTCTTTTCTGCTGGCGTCTCCTTTTTAATCTTGAAGAATTCAGCGGGGAGGTCCCAGCCGTAATCAATCTGATTATACTGAGTCTTCTCAAGCTCTGAAAGCGCCGGCTCCTTGATGATGTGCGGCGTTACGAACATGACCGTTTCAAGTTTTCTATTATCAACGTTATTACGCTTAAAGAACCAACCAATCACAGGAATCTCCATAAACCATGGCGTTCCAATATTCACATCTGTATCCGTATCCTGACGCAATCCACCAAGCAGAACGGTTTCCTCATCACGTATGATGACATTTGTCTCGGCTGCCCTTCTATCAATCACGGGCAGTGTTCCTGTAACTTCGTCTCTTCCACGATAAATCATCTGCTCAGGCTTAATCTTCATCCGGACATACCCGTTATTTGTAATATATGGCGTAACCTCCATGGTGATTCCGCTGTCTTTAAATTCCGCCTGTTGCGTGGTGGCACCGCCAGAACCAATAACGCTATTTACGTATGGAATCTCATTAATGATCTCTATTTTTGCGACAACATTATTCAGGGTTATAACCCGTGGATTGGCGAGGACCCTTATTAATGTCGTGCTTTGGTTGGCATTGAGAAAGGCACTAAAATCAAACCCTTTTCCAAGTATGGATACACTTCTACCCCATGTCCAATTAGACCCACTACCCTCTGCCGCTCCAGTGAAAGACTGATAGGTATCCAACTGGTCCAGAATGGGGGTTTTTGTAATATTATGCGTTACACCATCAACCACTCCAGTGATAGGATTATAGTGTGGCGTGGTTGTATCAACGGTCTTATATCTTTGTTGTTCAGTCAAACTCCAGTTCATACCGATATTCTGCAGGAGTGTCTTGCCAATATCCACGAGACGCATCTCAATCATGACCTGTTTTTCAGGAATGTCCAGCTTCTCCACAAGGGCAAGCAAGGTCTCCACATTGGGCGGGGTGTCAGTGATGAGGAGGGCATTGGAATCGCCGTCTGCCTGAATCTGCGCACCCTCCGCCGTGGAGAGAAATGGCTTGAGCGTATCAGCAAGCTTTGTTGCCGGCACCCAGTTCACCGGGATGTGGACGGTCTTGAGTTCAAGGGCGGAAACCCGGATTTCCTTGCGCGGGACGATGCGGACAATACCTCCCGGTTCCCGGACAAATGCAAGGTCATTCGTCTTCAGGATGGCATCAAGGGCATTCCCAAGCGGGACATCCTCCAAATCAAGGGTAACGGTGCCAGTTACCTGCGCCCTTGCCATAATAATATTCAGCCCCGTCTTCTGGGCTATCATGCGGATGACGTTCTGAAGGTCGGCATCCTTGAAACGCAAGGTCACCAGCTGTGCAAAGATATCTTCCTCCGGCAGGACAGCAGTTGAGGGCTTGGGGGCGGTCTCCTTATTTGTGGGAGGGACAAAAAATGAGGGAGCGGAGGCTTTGGTCTCGGTCTGTTTCGCCTGGGCAACGATGAGTGGTTTCTCACTTTCGTTCACTGCATCCACGGCGCGGTCAAGCGAGTCCGGCGCAGGCGCAGAGGACAAAGCTGGGCTTGCATGGTCAGAGATGGAAAAATACATATCAGCATCCGGTAGGATGGCGCTTTGTTGCTCAGGTTTTTCGGCAAAGATGAGACGGATTTCATCTGCCTCCTGTTCGATTCTGTAAGAGGCGGGTTTTTTAAAATAAAAATAAACCCTGACGGAGGGAGTGGACGAGTCTTCTCCCCCCTCTCCGGCGCCAGAGCTATGAAGCGTTTGCGACTTCAGGCGAACGCTTTCAAGAAAAACGCCGTCATATTTAAGGACGCGCTCCCCACCGGCAAGAACGGCACCGGGGAATTCTATGTACCCGTATCCAGCCTGATAGAAGAGATGGTCCTGATAAATGGGTGTCCCGCCCACAGCGGGAGCGCGGTCAAGTTGAATGCGCAGTACCTCGGCATTCCCCCTTGCCTCGATGCTGGCACCATTGATCCTTGGTGGCTCCGACGTCGCTCCCACCGCAAGAAGCATCATCAAGGCGACACCACAAACCAAATGGGAGAGATTCCTTTTAATCATTCCGCCCGCTCCTTTCCTTCGTGGCATCAATCATAAAGAGCCCTTAGAAAATTAAAAACTTATTCCTCTTTTAAACTTTTAAACCCCTGAAACTTGAAACCTTCAAACATAATCCGCCTCAAGCGGATTACTCGGTTTCGCCGCCTATTACAGAAATTTCCTTCACAAGACCCCTGTATGAAATCACCACCGATGTTGGATTAATCTTCTGCACCACCGCATCGGGATACCTCGGAATCTTTTCCCCCTCTTTAAGAATGTCATCACCAATGAGAACGGTTCGCTCCTCCGCCTTGGGCTGCCATATAACGCCACTCACATGGCTCTCTATCCAGGAGGGCATGATTATAATTGGGGTTTCAATTGGGGATACGCCTGGTTGCCCGGGAGCCTCGGTTGTGGTGGAACTCATCTTCATAATCTCCTGGTTTGCAAGAGCAATCTGTGCCTCAGCCTCCTTACTCACATCCGGTTCCGTGATTTCGGGGAGGACTTCTTTAATCCGATTGATAACCACCTTGGCACTTTCCACCTGATGTTCCTTGATGAGTTTCTGGAGACTCTGGATATACTCCTTGATGAGGATTGTGTTGCGAATCCACGGGACAATCATCGGGTCCTTGAGGTCTCCTGGATTATAAATAAAATCCGGGGACTGCTTCAGAAGCCTTCTTACCTCAGGGTCATTAATGATATTCCGCGACTTGACGGCTTCCTCACTCTCCTTGGTCGGCTGTTCTATGGCGGGAAGGGTCATAATCTGAACCTCAGAAATAACCTCACGGGGAGTGGGAGTTGGAGAGGGGACAACGGTCGGGACTGTGGACTGCGGTGTGGGCGCAGGCGTATTACTGTCGTCAGGTCCCGCACCGGCAAGAACCAAACCCACTCCGCTGAATCGGCTGGGAATGCCGGACAGAACCACAAACATAATAATCAATAAAAAACTCCAATGAAATCTGCCTGACTGCCTCATTATTATCACTCCTTCAGTAATGTCTATAATCCATTACTACCTCAATGCCTTATTAAACATAAATGTAGCGATATTCACCGTGACAGGGTGAATGCTCGGTCGGTTTTCATTATCACTTATACTGAAAGATTTGACACGCATGAAGCGGTTCTGATTTTCCTCAA
>Ga0172364_10000092_pt1 | contig 48753 bp, 40 predicted proteins | sample LakKivSesite10cm_FD_114545 | JGI IMG/M metagenome (GOLD analysis project Ga0172364, IMG submission 114545) | Sediment microbial communities from Lake Kivu, Rwanda - Sediment site 10cm | ecosystem: Environmental > Aquatic > Freshwater > Lake > Sediment | place: Rwanda: Western Province, Lake...
AGATGCCCGCTTCGCCGGGAGCCAGCGCCGCAAGCCGCCTCAGGATCGAGGCCGGCTTCCGTTTGATCAAGGCGATGCACGTGTCCGTGTCGAGCATGAAGCGCATCAGAGAGCCTCGCGCTTTTGGGGACGGGGCTGGTCCCTCTCGGTCATGAAATCGTCCGAGAACTTGTCGAGGCTTTCGACCAGGACCTCCCATGCGCCTTGGGCAGGGATCAGGACGACCGCTTTCCCGGATCTTTTGACGTAAACGAAGTCCCCCTCGAAACGGAACTCCTTCGGCAGGCGGACGGCCTGGCTCTGGCCGTTCTGAAACAACTTGGCGGTCTTCATGCGGGTCTCTCCAAAATATATATCATAAATATATACTCTAGAGAGACGCTCGTCAAGGATCGTCACATCCTAAAGGACGTCCCCCGGCTCGTGGACTTCTCACGGGACACCGCAGGGGTCTGCGGAAATTAGCGGATGATGAGAAGCAGGCCCTTGCCGGGGTCGATCCGGACCGGGTCGCCCGGCTTGAACGAGCCGGCCTCCTGGAACTTGTCGATGGCCGGGGCGATGATCGTTGCTTTCCGGGGATCGAGGCCGAGCGCCTTCCAATCGATGGCCAGGCGGACGTCGACCGGCGCCTTGGCCCAGGACGCGAGAGCGACCATCGTCGCGTTCCCGGTCCTCCCGCTCGGCCCGGCGGTCCCCTCGCCCTTGCCGGCGGCCTTCCGGACGTAGGCCGTCGCCAGCACGTCCTTCGTCCCCGTCCTGACGGGGTTCGTCGCGGCCCACCAGCCGATCATCTCACTCTCGGTGATCCCGAACTCATCCCAGGCCTTCCACAGCGGCCGCGGGTCGCCGGCCCAGGGCAGGCGGGCGGTCATGCCGAAGACCATGCCGCGCCAGGGATTGCCGCCGTCCTGGAGCATCTCGCCCATCAGGCCGAAGGGGAGGCCCGACATCTCGACCAGCCAGTAGTCCGGGCCGCTCCCGTTGTAGTCGAAGTATTCGCCGAACCAGAGCCGGTTGAGGTAGGGGAAATGCTCGAGGTAGAGGTTGGCGCTCGAGGCATAGCCGTCTCGCACGTTGTACTGGTTGGCGCTGTGGAGATCGATGAGGGCCCCCGGCCGGTTGCGGTCGAGGACCTTGCGGACGCGCTTCATCGTCGTCCGGTCGAAAGCCACGTCGTCGAGGTAGAGGCCGTCGATGCCGACATTGCGGGCCAGCCAGTCGAGGCCCTCGATGTAGTAGTTGTGCCAGCGCGACATGCCGCTGTTGATGACGGCCGCGTCCTTGAGCTCGGGCACGAACCAGGCCGCGATGTAGTCGCCGCCGAGGTGCTCCTGGAGCCATGAGTAGCCGCCGCCCAAGCCGGTCGAGAAGATCTCATGGCCCAGGCTGCGCAGGGCGAAGAGCTCGGGGGCGCGGTTGGAGAGCTCGCGCACCGTGTCGTAGATCTTGACCTTGAAGCCGCGGCGGTGGGCCTCGTCGATGTAGGCTTTCATCTCCGCGGGACGCAGGAACGGATAGTTGATGTAGGGATTGATGGCGTTGGCGTGATGGATGTTGACGACGTTGGCCCCGGCCGCGGCGATCTTGTCGAGAGGCTCGTAAGCGTGGAAATAACGCTCGCCGAAGTGCCCCCGCGGGTCGACCGGCTTGAACGGCGTGATGAGGAGCGTGAAGTCATAGTGAAGGACCTCGCCCCGCTTGACCGTCCGCGCGCCGGAGGTCGCGGTCATGAGCGCGCCCCGTGTCGACGGGTCCGTCCTCACCGTCACCCGGCCCTTGCCGCCGTTCCACCAGGACGGAGGCATGTTGAGCGGCTTCGAGAGATAGAAGTTCGTATTGAGGGGGCGCGAGTAGTTCTCGGCCCTCAGCTCGACCTGCAGGCCGGCGTTGACCGCGCCGATCCAGAGCGCGTCCTGGTTATTCTTCTGGTCCCAGGCCCATTCGAACAAGCCCGGACGCCGGCCGCCCTTGAAGCCGAGGCCCATCATGTAGTCCGCGGCTTCGCCGCTCCAGGGGACCTCGAGACGGATGTCGTTGACGGCAACATCCCGGCGGGCCGTGAGCGCGACCTTGTAGTCGACGAAGCCGTCGAATTCCAGGCGGGCCTCGACCCTCAGGAGAAAGTCGCCATTGCAGTTGTCCGCTTCCCAGGCCACGGCGCCCGGACCGCGGCTCCCGACGCGGGGACCCGTCATGCTCGGCGTCCAGGCGAGCTCCACCCCGTCCCCGCCGACGACGACGAGCCGGATGGGCGAAGGCGTGACCGCGACCGGCTCAGTCCGCAGGCGGGTCATCTCCGGAGCGAAGTAGCTCCGGATGAGGGCAGGGAAGCCGTCCCTGCCGATGGCCAGGGTCCGGCCGAGGCAGCCGACCGTGAAATGATCGACCGTGACAGGCGTGTAAGGCGGGACAATGCCGTCATCCTGGGCCAGGGTCGAGTCGAGCCAAGCCAGGCGGGTCATGCGGAAGGGATCGGCGTCGCCGCCGTCCGCGAGGATCTCCGCGCCGACCGTGAGCTCGACGGCGAGGATGGTTTCGGGCCATCCGGCCGGGGCGACGGTGAGCGTTCCCTTATAGAGCCCGGGCGCGGTCTCGGGCGCCACCCGGATGCCGCACCAGAGCGCCTGGACCTTGCCCTTCGCGACCGGAACGGCCTTCGCGATCGGCAGGCCGTCCCAGCCGGTGCCGCCCTTGTTGAGGCAGTTCATGGCCTTGGCCGGGAGGACACCCTCCGACGGCGTTTCACTCGTTCCGGGAACCCGGACGAGGTCCGAAAACCGGATATCGACGTCGCTGATGTCCTGGCGGGCGGCCCAGAGGCCGAGCTGGAAAGCGAAATATTCGCCCCGCGAGGCCTCGCCTTGGATCGTCCCGGCCGGGCCATCGACCGCCCAGCGGACCGGCAGGTCGTCGGTCATCCGGATCGAACGGCGGCGGTCTTCGGGAAAAACGAGATAGGGCGCGCCGGGATGGGCGGCCAGCAGCGCCTTCGTCTCCTCGGCCGTGGCGATCATCTCCATCGGCGTGAAGGCGCTGAAGGCGTCGGCCGATTGAAGCTCGACGAACGAGGCCCGGGGCAGAGAATCGGCCGGGACGGCGGAGACCGCGGCCAGCCAGGCGGCGCCGGCCGTCGCCTGCGGCGGATCGTATCTCACGTTCGGGTAGTTCTTCCGGCCCTCGGACTTGTAGGGCATGAAATAGACGTAGTACTCGCCCGGGACTGTCTTCGGCTCGAAGGCGATGTCGCCGGATTCCCGGGTGATGGCGAGGACGGCGACGTTCGTGATCCGTTCGCAGGTCGCGGCGTCGACGACGATCACCGCTTTTTTCTCGGGCTCGAGGTCGCGGCGCCGCCAGGGGATGATAGCCCTCGCCGCGGCCGGCTTCATCGTCGCAGGAGCTTCAGCACCCCCTGCACGCTTCCTGTTACTCGACATTTCGGGAGTGGCCGGTCGTTCGACCCTGACGACAGCCCGGTGATTCCCCAGGCCCGATTCCGGGTCCCAATTCCCGACGCCGTATTTGGGGTCTTGAGACGTCCCCGAGGCCGACGCCTTCGCAAGTGTCCCATGCATGACGCAGATGACGAGCAGCAGACATCCGGGGATCGAGAGTTTCCTGATGTCGGTCATATCTTTGGCCTCGTTTCGATCGGAGAATAGGGGACACAATAACAAATTCAACAATTCTTAAGATATATCTTGACAAACATACTACTATGTATTACATTGTATTTGGCTATAACATGGAAAACAAGATCACGCAGTTGCGCAAGGGTATTTTGGAGCTGGCCATCCTCGGCGCGCTTTCCGGGGGACGTCACTACGGGTACTCGCTCGTCAGGACGATCTCCGGCTCGGGAGATATCGACCTCACGGAAGGGACCATCTACCCCATCCTCGGCAGGCTGTCGAAGGAGGGCCTCATCTCGTCCGAGTGGGTCGAATCGAGCCAGGGGCCTCCGCGCAAGTATTACAGCCTGACGATCAAGGGAGAGCAGGCCTACCGCGTCCTCGCCGAAGAGTTCCGCAAGCTGGCAGCGGTCGTGTCCCATTCCCGCGACGGGGCCGGCGCCGCCGGCAGGGAGGAGCGCCTGGACGTTCTTGATGTCGCGAAGGAGTCGAACCATGACTAACGGTTTCAGCGGGCCCGTCGCCCAGATCGTCGCCAACTATCTCGAACGGCTCAGGGCGGGCCTCAAAGGCATCCCGGCCAAGGATCAGGACGAGCTGGTCAAGGAGATCCACTCCCACATCTACGAGTCTTTCCAGAACGATCCCACTCCCGACGAGGTGGCCCGGGTCCTCAAGGTCCTCGACAAGCTGGGCGAGCCGGCGGCGGTCATCGCCGCCCGCATGCCCGAGGCCATGGTCACCCTGGGCAAGAAGAGAAAGCTGCCCTTTCTGATCCTGGCCGGGGCGCTCATCGCCTTCTTCGGAGTGCCCCTCGGCCTTGGGGGACTGGGTGCCGCCGTCGGGCTGCTCATCGGCGTCCTGGCCGTCATCATGGCCTTCTACATTGTCGCCTTCAGCCTCATCCTGGCCGGATGGCTGAGCGCGGCGGTCTTGACCATCCGGTTCATAAATCCGACTTTTCTGGATCGTTGGATCAGCGTCTACCCGTTGGTGTCGGACCCGACTTCAAACACCATCATCCATATCATCGGCGCGCTCCTGCTCGCGGGCCTCGGGTTCGGGATGCTCTGGCTGGGCTCGCGGCTGATGCGCGGCGTTCGCTTCGTCTTCCGCCTGCTCATCGGCAAGATCAAGAACTGGCGCCGCAAGTCCGTCGGCGCGGCGGCGTCATGACCCGGATGGGTCGATAGACCGGTCCGGATCGTGCCGCAACGTGGGATTTTCCGAAATTCCCGGCCGTCCGGAAATTCGGAAAATAGTATTGTGTCCCCGATTTAATTACTTCTTGGAAGGGCCGCGGTCCTCGACGAAGAGGGACGGGGCCTCGCGCTTGCTCTTCCAGATGGCCCAAATCGTCGCCCCGAGCAGGACGGCGACGACGATCGCCAGGCCGACCGTCATCTTGTTGTATTTGACGATGATCGGCGCCGCGATCAGGCTGACCAAGTTCGTCACCTTGATCATCGGGTTGAGGGCCGGGCCGGCCGTGTCCTTGAGCGGGTCGCCGACCGTGTCGCCGACGACGCCGGCTTTGTGCCGCTCCGAGCCCTTGCCGGTGCAGGCAGCCTGGTCCTTGGGCTCGTCCTCGATCGATTTCTTGGCGTTGTCCCAGGCGCCGCCGGCGTTGGCCATGAACACGGCCAGGAGCTGGCCGCTCAGGATGATGCCCGCGAGAAAGCCGCCCAGGGCCTCGACCTGGAGGACGAGGCCGACGATGAGCGGCATCAGCACCGAGATCACGGCCAGGGGCACGAGCTCCTTCTGGGCCGCGACCGTCGAGATCCCGACGACCTTGGCGTAATCCGGCTTGACCTTGCCTTCCATGATCCCCGGCAGCTTGAACTGCCGCCGGACTTCCTCGACGATCAGGCCGGCCGCGCGGGTGACGGCCCGGAGCGACAGGGAGCTGAAGAGCCAGGGCAGGGCGCCGCCCAGGAGCAGCCCGACGAAGACCTTGGTGTCGGACAGCCGGATGGCCTCCATGACGTGCTGGACCCCGAGCTGGAGCTGGACCCGCCCGACGTCGGTGATGTACGACGCGAACAGGCTGACCGCGGCGATGACCGCCGAAGCGATGGCCACGCCCTTGGTGATGGCCTTGGTCGTGTTGCCGACGGCGTCGAGGTCGGCCATGATTTGGCGGGCCTTGAGCGTCTCGACGTCGGCTTGGTCGTGCCAGGCCATTTCGGCGATGCCGTTGGCGTTGTCGGAGATCGGCCCGTAGGAGTCCATGGCCACGTTGTTGCCGGTGTGGCTGAGCATGCCGATGCCGATCATGGCCACGGCGTAGAGAACGTACAGCGCCCCGGCCGAGCTGTAGAGGGCCAGGGCGACGATGAAGCTCACGGCGATGATGACGACCGCCCAGACGCTCGACTCCATGCCAACCGCCAGGCCGGACAGGATGGTCGTCGCCGGTCCGGTCTTGGTCGACTTGACGATCTCCTTGACCGGGGACTTGCGGGTCGAGGTGAAGTAGGACGTCAGCGGATTGAAGGCAACGGCCAACCCGACGCCGACCGAGGTCAGCATGGCCAGCCGCCAGTCGTGGGCGTAGTTGACGGCCACGACGAACGACCACACGATGGTGTTGACGCTCGAGACCTCGTAGGACCGGAACATGGCCTCCTCGGCGTCCTTGGCCCGCATGAACTTGATCGGGAAGCGCTCCCAGATCGGGACGGTGAAGGTCCCCAGGATCGAGGAGATGACGCCGATGGCCCGGATGATCAGGGGGTAGACGATCCACTTCAGGGCGTGGGTCGGGTCGAGGGCCATGAGCGCCAGCCCCAGGATCAGCCCGGAGACGATGGTCACTTCGTACGACTCGAAGATGTCGGCGGCCATGCCGGCGCAGTCGCCGACATTGTCGCCGACGAGGTCGGCCACGACCGCGGCGTTGCGGGGATCGTCCTCGGGGATGTCCTTCTCGACCTTGCCGACGAGGTCCGCGCCGACGTCGGCGGCCTTGGTGTAGATGCCGCCGCCGACCCGCATGAACAGGGCCAGCAGCGTACCGCCGAAGCCGAAGCCCAGCAGGGCGTCGGGCGCCGCGGTGCCGAAGACCATGAAGATCAGCGTGCCGCCGAACAGGCCCAGGCCGTCGGTCAGCATGCCCGTGATCGTCCCGGCGTAGTAGGAGATCGACAGGGCCTCGTTGAAGCCCCGCCGCGCCGCCGCGGCCGCCCGCACGTTGGCCTGGATGGCCATGCGCATGCCGAGCTGGCCGACGAGCAGGGAGAACGACGCGCCCATGATGAAGGCGATCGTCCGGCCGATGGCGACGATGATCAGGGCGTTCTTCTCGCCGAACTCGGCGATGGCCTCGCGGCTGGCCGGCACGACGTAGACGCTCAGGAAGAGGGCCACGGTCAGGCCGCCGATGATGGGCAGGATCTTGCGGAGCTGCGTCTTCAGGTAGCTGTCGGCCCCGACGCGGATGGCGTTCCAGACCTCCTGCATCTTGTCCGTGCCCTTGTCCTTCTTGAGCACGACCTTGCGCAGCATCCAGGCGTAGAAGAGGCTGACGAAGGCCGTCAGCATGACGCCGCAGATGGCGATCTGCTCGAACGAGTTCAGCCCGTGACGGGCGAGACCCAGGATGTTCATATCGACTCCTCAGAATGCGGATTATTGGTGCCCGGGAAAGCGTTAATTTTACACAAGTCCGGGCAAAAAGCAACCCCGGGATTGTGCTATAATATCGCTTCTGTCCCCAGGGACGGACCGGATCCATGAGCGAATACCGTTTCGAGTTCAAGCCCTACGCCGAGATGACCGCCGCCGACTACGCTGAGGTCGGGTTCCGCTCGGGCCTCGAGATTCACCAACAGCTCCTGACCGAGAAGAAGCTCTTCTGCCGCTGCCCGGCCGGCCGCTACAGCGACCATTACGACGCCGAGATCCTCCGCCACATGCGGCCGACCCTCTCCGAGCTCGGCGAGTACGACGGCACGGCCCTGATGGAGTTCAAGACCAAGAAGGAAATCATCTACCGGATCAACCGGGAGACCGTCTGCACCTACGAGATGGACGACACGCCGCCGTTCATGATGGACGAGACGGCCCTCGACTTCGCCCTCGGCATCGCCATGCTCTACAGCCTCAATCTCGTCGACGAGCTCCATATCGCCCGCAAGCAGTACCTCGACGGCAGCATCCCGACCGGCTTCCAGCGGACGACGATCGTCGGCGTCACTGGTTGGGTCCCCTACAAGGACCGCCGCGTCTCGATCGTCCAGCTCGGCCTCGAGGAGGACGCCTGCCGCGAGGTCAGCGACATCGGCCACCGCCGCGTCTACCTGACCGACCGCCTGGGCATGCCCCTCATCGAGACCGTGACCGGACCCGACATGCGCACGCCCGTCGAGGTGGCCGAGGTGGCCCAGGTCCTGCGCCGCCTCGTCCGCAGCACGGGCCATGTCCGGACGGGCATGGGCGCCGCCCGCGAGGACGTCAACGTCAGCGTCCGCGGCGGGACGCGCATCGAGATCAAGGGCGTGCCCCGCATCCCGCGCATCCCGCTCCTGACCTACCACGAAGCCATGCGCCAGTGGAACCTCCTCCGCCTGCGCGAGGAGCTCCACCGCCGCGGCGTCACCCCCGAGACTTTCCGCTCCTCCTCCGAGGACGTCACCAAGATCCTGGTCAAGACGAGCTACGAGCCCATCCGCGACGCCCTGGCCGCCGGCGCCGTCGCCTCCGCGGTCGCTCTCCGCGGCTTCCGCGACCTGCTCAACTGGCAGACGCAGACGAACACGCGGTTCTCGCGCGAGATCTCGGACCGGGTCCGCGTCGTCGCCTGCCTGACGAAGCTGCCGAACATGATCCACTCCGACAGCCTCTCGGAGACGCTGTCGAGCTCCCGCTGGGATTCCGTGCGCAAGGCCGTCCAGGCGTCGTCCGACGACGTCGTGGCCGTCGTCTGGGGCCCGGCCGAGGACGTCAAGACGGCCGTCCAGGAGATCGCCATCCGCGCCCGCGAGGCCGCGACCGGCGTGCCCTCCGAGACGCGGCAGGCCCTGCGGGACGGGACCAACGGCTTCGAGCGCATCCTGCCCGGCCCCGACCGGATGTATCCCGACACCGACCTGCCGCCGAAGCAGGTCACCGAGGAGAGGCTGGCCCGCATCCGCGATGGCCTGCCGGTCCCGGTCTGGACCCGCGAGGCTTGGTACCGCGAGCGCCGGCTCCCGGCCGACGTCGTCGAGCCCCTGGCCGTCTCGCCGTGGGCCGGACTCTTCGAGGGGCTGGTCAAGGACTGGGGCATCGACCCCGTGGCCGCGGCCGTGGCCCTCATCCAGTTCCCCAAGCGCCTGAAGAGGAAAGGCTTGGATCCCGAACGCCTGACCGAAGCCGCGCTCCGCCGCATCTTCGCCCTCTACCGCGACCGCCGGATCTCCCGCGAGGGCGTCTACGCCCTGATGGAGCGGGCCGCCCGCGGCCAGGACCTTCCCGAGATCGCCGAGATCCATCCGGCGACGGACGAGGAGATCTACGCCCAGGTCGTCGAGTCGGCCGGGGCCCTGAAGCGGACGAAGGTCCACGATCCGGCGAAGAAGGCCCACGTCCTCATGGGCCTGGTCATGACCGCCCTCCGGGGCCGAGTCGAGGGCGCCACCGTCCGCGAGCGGGTGGAAGCCGCCGCCGAAGGGACATGCTGATGGCCGGAAACGACGACTACAAAGGATACCGGGGCGAGGCCCTGGAGACGCTCCGCACGTTCGGGGCCATGGTCTGGAGCGACGTCGACATCAAGACCTCGCGCGGGACCTACACCGGCATCATCCTGCCCCGCTCCGAGACGGCCGACGCCCTTCACATCGTCATCAAGCTCCGCTCGGGCTACAACATCGGCCTGGCCGCCAAGTCCGTCGAGCTGATCACCATCAGCGGCCGCAAAGAGGCCCATTACAAGATCCCCGAGAAGGAGTTCCCCTTCGACCCGGCCAAGCCCAGGGTCAAGCTCCTGGGCACGGGCGGGACGATCGCCAGCCGCCTCGACTATCGGACCGGGGCCGTCATCCCGGCCTTCTCCCCGGGCGAGCTCTACGGGTCCGTGCCCGAGCTCGGCGACATCTGCAACCTCGAGACCGAGAAGCTCTTCGGCGTTTTCAGCGAGAACATGGGGCCGGAGCAATACATCGCCACGGCCCAGGCCATCGGCCGCGAGATCGAGAAGGGCGTCCACGGGATCGTCATCGGCCACGGCACGGACACGATGCACCACACCGCGGCCATCCTCTCGTTCATGGTCCAGGACCCGCCGGTGCCGATCGTCATGGTCGGCTCGCAGCGCTCCTCGGACCGGCCGTCCTCCGACGCCGCCCTCAACCTGATGCACAGCGTCAAGACCGCCGCCGAGAGCGACATCGCCGAGGTCATGGTCTGCATGTTCGGGCCGACCTCGGACATGTACGGGCTGCTCCACCGCGGGACGCGGGTGCGCAAGATGCACTCGAGCTACCGCTCGACCTTCCGGACGGTCGGCGACATCCCCATCGCCATGGTCAGCCGGGAGGCCATCATGCCCCTCCGGCAGGACTACAAGCGCCGGCGGACGGACCGGTCGGTCAAGATCAACACGGCCTTCGAGGAGAAGGTCTCCATCGTCTATTACTACCCCAATATGAGGCCGGACATCATCGACTCGCTCATCGACAACGGCTACCGCGGCATTGTCATCGCCGGCACCGGCCTCGGCCACGTCAACAAGCCGCTCTACCCCGCCCTCAAGCGGGCCCGGGACAAGGGCATCGCCGTCTACATGACCGTGCAGACGCTCTGGGGCTACGTCCAGATGTACGTCTACGACACGGGCCGCGACATGATGGAGCTCGGCGTCATCCCGGCCGCGAACATGCTGCCGGAGGTGGCCTACGTCAAATTGGCCTGGGCGCTGGGCCAGACCTCGGACCCGGCCGAGGTGCGCCGGATCATGCTGACGCCGATCGCAGGGGAGATCACGGAGCGCGAGCCGTCCAACGGCTACCTCGTCTTCCAGGGCGGGATCCCGGAAGTCGAGGAATTCATCTCGACGATCAAGAAGTAGGAACGGCCCCGCGAGGGCCGCCCTCCCTAAAATTCAAATCGCAGCCCGAACCGCCAGATCCTGGGGTTCAGGATCTCGTTCGCCAGCCGGTTGAAGGCGTTCGGCACGAACTCTTCCGTATCGACGTAATAGACCCCGTAATAGGCGTCGTAGGCCCGGTTGATCGTGGCCTTGTTCAGCGCATTGAAGAGGTCGGCCATGAGGTACATCCGGCCCGCGCCGAGCTTGAAGCTCTTCTCGATCCGGACGCTCAGGTCGCTCATCGCCGGCAGGCGGTCCTTGTCGAGCGACTGGATGAAGACGGTATTGGAGCGGTAGAGCCCGGGCCAGTTCTCGGAGTCGGCGTAGGCCAGGGTGATGTAGTTGGGGATGGCCCAGCCCTCCCGGGCCTGGACCGTCGCCGAGAGGGCGATCCCGGCCGGGAGCTGGTAGAGGGCGCTGAGCTTGGTCAGCCAACGCGAGAACATGTGGATGCCGATCTTGCCGCCGGCCCCGCCGCCCACGTTCGCGTAGGCCTGGCCGTCGAGGGCCCATGCGTTCGTCGGGTCGATATAGGAGTCGCCCCAGTGGACGCGCTGGTCCTGGAGCGTCAGCGAACCGTTCAGGAACCAGCGGTGCGAGAGCCGCTTGGTCACGACGAGATCGAGCCCCGTGTAGGTCCGATAGGAGGAGCTCTTGTCGACCATCCGATAGGGCGTGCTGCCCGGGAACGTGGAGACGGGAAGATACCAGGGCCGGCCGCCGGCGTCGCCGAGGTCGATGGTCGTCTCTTTGTCGTCGCTGTTGGTGTAGGTGATGGTCTTGGGGACGACGCCCGCCTGGGCGTACCAAGGCCCGGTCGTATCATCGATGACCAGGTCCGGCGTCGAGGGATAGATGTCGGCCGGATAGAACGGCTTGGACCAGTCGAAGCGGTCGTAGCGGCGGTAGGTCAGGCCGAGCCAAGCCGAGAGGTCGGGCCTGATCTCCTTCTCGAGGCCGAGGGTGATCTCGCGCGTCCGGGGCGAGGACTTGACGTTCCGGACGTTCGGGTCGATGTCGGAGCGGTAGAACGTCGTCAGGTAGTCGTAATTGATCGCGTCGCGATGGGACCAGTCAAAGCCGGAGAAGTTCCCGGCGAGGTAGGCGTCGCTCTCGAACCCGCCCTCTAGGGCCGCCGTGGCCGCGGTCGTCAGCCCGCCGGCGCTGTCGAAGACGGCGTAGAGCTGGTTGGGGGTCGAGGCATGAAGCGAGGAGTATTGCCAGTAGATCTCGGTCATATCGACCAGGTTGTCGGCGTCCCCGTCCTTCCACCAGAAGTTGAAGTTTCCCGCGAGGCCGAGCGGCTGCTGGACGTTGGCCCCGCTCGCCAGGACGTCGCCGTACTGGGCCAGGGAGAGCTTGATCACCGTCCGGCCGTCGCCCTTGAGGTCCCAGGACAGGCCCAGCCGCGGCGACCAGGTGCTCCACCGGTATCTCGGATCGATGGCGTTGACGTCCAGGGACGGGAAGTAAGTGTAGAGGGGGGTCAGGGCGTCGGTCGTGAACACGTTCGTCCACGTCGTGGCGATCGTCGACAGGCTGCGGGCGGCCTCCGACGGCTTCTGGGAGTCATAGCGGAGCCCCAGCTGGGCCGTGAGCCGGCCCTTGACGATCGTGTCCTGGATGAAGCCCGACGTTTGGCCCAGGAGGTCGATCTGCTTATCCTCCCGGTTCAGGACGAAGCGATGCCAGGCCGCGGGCGGGACGACCAGCCCCTCGCCGAGGTCGATGAGGGGCTCGTTGAAGCTCCGGAAGATCTCGTAGTTCTGGGGGAAGCCGGAGACGCTGGTGGCCTTCTTGTCGGCGAACTCGAGGCCGGCTTTGATCTCGTGGGACAGGCCCCAGAGATCGTCCTTGAACAGGGTGGCCATGATCTGGGCGCTTTTCTTGGCCCGTATTGTCCGGCTGTAGTCCCAGGACCTCCCGAGCGTCGTCGAGAAGGGGACGTAGAGGCCCTCGGCGACGTCGAAGACCGCCGGATAGGCCATGGCCTCGTCGACCATGGGCCTGGTCGTGGAGCCCGTGTTGGTCGAGGTCAGCTTCGCCGAGAGAACGAACGAGTTGCCGAAGATCTGCTCGTCCTGGACCTTGAAGATGGGACTGCCGAGGCGGAAGCGGCCGGTCTCGTGGTCGCCCTCGGGCTTGGCGACGCCGGCGTTGGCGCCGAACCGCTCCTTGGAGCTCACCGTGAGCAGGCTCTCGAACCGGTTGCCCTTGAAGACGTCGGCGTTGAGCTTGAAGCTGTAGTTGTTGAACAGGACCCGGTCCTGGAAGTCGTAGATCGTGTAGGAGAACAGGTCCTGGACGCCATAGGCGCCCCAGAGCCAGAGGTGGTTCTTGACGATCGGGCCGCCGGCGTTGGCGCCGAAGTCCCGGATCTGCTGGATTCTGTTGGTGTTGGGAACGCCCTGCGAGCGGAGCGCCGTCGTGATGTTGCTGGCCTGAAAGGCGTTGTCGGTCATGAAGAAGCGGGCCGAGCCGGCGAGCCTGTTGCCGCCGCGGCGGGTGAGCAGGTTCACGGCGATGCCGCTCGTCTGCCGCGTGACGTCGGCGGCGCCGCCGGTCGTGACCGACAGGGTGTCGAGCGCGCCGAAGTCGTAGGCGACGCTCGAAAGGCCGATCTCAGCCGGATCGGTGACGTCGATGCCGTCGACCGTCCAGGCGTTGTTGCCGCCGTTCGAACTGTCGCCCCGGGCGATGGCCTGGGGCTGTGAGCTCGATTCGCTGCCGCCGACGTTCTCGCGGTCGAGCAGGACGGCGGGAGCGAGGCGCAGGAATTCCCATGGGTCGCGGGCGGTGGGGATGGCCTCGAGCTCGGTCGGACCGAACGACGAAGCGGCCGAGAACCGCGTCCGGTCGACGGCCGGCGCGGGGGATCTCACGGTGACCGTTTCCTCGGGCTTGCCGGTCTCGAGGGCGATCTCCAGGGACACCCGGCCGCCCAGGGCGACCGCGAGGCCGGACCGGTTGTACGTCTTATGATCCGGGTGCTCGGCCTTCAGACTGTAGTCGGAACCGGGGAAAAGCAGCGGAAAGCGGAAGACGCCCGCCGCCCCGGTGACGGACTTCTCGTCGGCGGCCAGAGGCCTCGACAGCGTGACCGTGACCCCCGCGATCGGCTTTCCGTCCTTGCCGACGACCCGGCCCTGGAGCTGGCCGGTGCGGGTCTGGGCCGACAGGGACAGCGCGAAGATCAGAAAAGCCCATACGGGCGCCGCTTTTTTCAAGTGAAGCCTCCTCTGTCGAACCCGGTCCGCACTCATGACAACTGCTCCCTATCTAAAAGAGTTCCCCCAATTATAACAAACCATGGGCCATTCGGGAAACGGGGTCACTTCGTTTTGAGGAAACGCAGGCTCCGCGGCTCCCGCTCCATGTGATAGACGATCAGGGCCTGGAGGGTCCGGCGGAAGGCCGCGATCAGGTCCGCCGGAAAGGGCGGGGCGCAGCCGCCGGGGGGCGGGTTCTTGCGGACCCAGCGGATGAAATCCTGGATCCCCGTGGCCAGCTCGTCCTTGCGGAACGGGGCGCAGCCCGGGCAGAAGACGCCGTCCCTCTTGGGGGCGATCCAGCCCCTGACAAGAGGCTTGCGGCACTTGGCGCAGGCGCCGAGGTCGGGGAGGAGGCCGTTCGTCTGGAGGAACCAGGCCTCGAAGTAGGCCGCGGCGAACTCCCGGTCGCCGCCCTCCTTGAGACAGCGCAGGACCGAGAGCAGCAACCGATAGAGGACGTCCTCGCGGGCCCGGGCCGGGGAGAACTCCTCGACGAGCTCCGCGAAGTAGGTCAGGAGAAAGGCGACCTCGGGCTCGGTCTGGATCTCGAAGAACGACTCGATGAGATCGCAGCCCGAGACGGAGACGAGGTCCCGGCGCTCCTTTTCATAATAGAACACGCGGATGACCGAGAGCGGCTCGAGAGAGCTGCCGAAGCGGTTGCCGAACTTTCGGGCCCCCTTCGCGACGCCCCGGACGATGCCCTTCTCGCGGCAGAAAAGGACGGCGATCTTGTCCTGGTCGGCGACGTTGTACGTCCGCAGGACGATGGCTTCGGCTTGATCGGTGGGCATGGCTGCGGACGGCGGGGCCCCGGCCGGACGTCAGTCCGCCGGCGGACCGGCGGACGGGGCCTCGAGGAAGTCCTTGATGTTCTCGAGCGTGATCTTGACGTCGGTCAGGACCACGCCGGACCGGCCCAGGGGCTTGGCGGGACGGCCGTTCAGCTTGAACGTGAATCCGCCGGCGTTGCCGGTGTGGATGAGGAGCTTCTGGCCGGCGTGCGCCTGGGCCGTGGCCCCGGCCGGAAAGAGGCCGTCGACCTGGATCTGGCCGTCGGCGTAGACCTGCATCCACGTTTCGGCCTCGAAGACGATCTCGATCGTCAGTCCCTGATAGGCCTCCGCGGCGGGAGCCGGCTCAGGCTTGGGCGCGGCGGGCTCGGCGGCAGCCGGCCCGGCCGTCGAGGGGGCCGCGCCCGGCACCTGGGCCGCGGGCCCTTCGGTCTTCTGGGACGGCGGATTTTCGGATGGCGCCGCCGGCCGATGGCGCCAGGGCGACCACAATACGAGGACGACGCCGAGAACACAGAGGCCGGCGAGGCCTCTCAGGGCCAAGCGCAGGACGGCCTTGTGCGTCTCGGAGAAAGGCCGGGGCCGGGCGGCTTCCTCGATGACGAGGGCGGGCTCGGCCTTCACGGCTTCGGCCGCGGGCGGCTCGGCGGGGACCTCGGCTTCGTCGGCCGGGAACGGCGCCTCGGCGGGCGCCGGCTCGGCGTGAGGCAGGGTCGGCGTCGGCGCGGCCGGCCGCGCGAATAACGTCCGTCCGCGTTCCGGCGGAGCGAGCGAGCCCGCGTCCTTGAAGCGGGCCAGGACCGCTTCCGGGTCGAGCCCGACGGCCTTGGCGTAGGAGCGGATGATCCCCCGGACGAAGAAACCCCCGGGCATGAGGTCCAGGCGGTCGTCTTCGAGCGCCTCGAGATAGCGCGGGACGATCTTGGTCGCGGCCGCGATCTCCTCGAGGGAGATGCTGCGCGCCTCGCGCTCCTCCCGCAGCCATTGGCCGAGCGATATCATCGGCCTGATTCTAGGATAAAAGAAAGACGCGGTCAAACCTTCAGGAACTTGGAGACCGAAGTGGCGCTGCCGATCCAGCCGGTGGCCGCCCCGCCGCCGAGCAGGAGGAGCGCCTGGGGCAGGCTGGGGTAGCGGAAGCGGAGGAGCTCCTGCAGGGCGCCCAGGCTCGCCCCGAGGTAGAGGGGAAAGACCTGGATGACGACGAAGAGGAGGGCCAGCGCGAGGAGGCTGCCGAGAAGGCCCAAGGCGATGCCCTCGAGCCAGAAGGGGATGCGGATGAAGAGGTTCGTGCCGCCGACGAACCTCAGGATCTCGATCTCGTTCTTCCGGGCGAAGACGTTGAGCTTGACGACATTGGAGATGATGAAGAACGAGGTCAGGATCAGGATGCCGCCGAGGAAGGCGCCGATCGCCCCGGCCAGCCGGCTGAAGCCCTGCATCTTCTCGACCCAATCCTGGTTGAAGAGGACGTCCGTGACGCCGGGCCGCTTCTTCATGCCCTCGACGAAGGCGACGACCTCTTTGGAGGCCGAGGCCCGGGCCGCCACCCGCAGCTCGAAGGCCGGCGGGAAGGGATTGCCTTTGAGGCCGGCGGCGATGTCGGCGAGCTCCGGGAAGCTCATCCGGAAGCGCTCCCGCGCCTCATCGGGGCTCACAAGCGTGACGCTCTCGACGAAGGCCGGCCGGCTGATCTCCTGGCGGATCGCCTCGACGGTCTCGGGGGGCAGCTTCGGATCGAGGTAGAAAGCGATGTTCATGTTGGTCGCGAGCGTACGGGCCGTGGCCCTCAGGTTGTTGGTGAGCATGAGGAAGATGCCGACGGTGAGGAAGGACAGGCAGATGATCGTCACCGAGAAGAGGTTGCGCGTCCGGAACTGCCACAGGTTGTTGGCCGTGGCGCCCAGGAAGAACTTCAGCTTCTCGATCACGCGTGCGCTTCCTTCCCGACGATCTTGCCCTTCTGGAGGAAGAGGATGTTGTCGCCGAAATGGCGGATGAGCTCGCGGTCGTGGCTGCCGATGATGACCGTCGCGCCCTGCTTGTTGAACTCCTTGAACAGGGTCACGATCTCGAAGGCCAGCTCGGGGTCGAGGTTGCCGGTCGGCTCGTCGGCGAGGATGATCTCCGGGTTGTTGACGACGGCCCGGGCGATGGCCACCCGCTGCTGCTCGCCGTAGGACAGGCGGCCCGGCATCTCCCACATCTTCTGGTGCAGGTTGACCTTCTGGAGGGTGCCGAAGACGCGGCGCCGGATCTCCTTGCGGCCGACGCCGACGACCTGGAGCGGCACGGCCACGTTGTCGAACACGGTCTTGTGGAACATGAGCCGGAAGTCCTGGAAGACGATGCCCATCGTCCGCCGCAGCGTGTAGATCCGGCTGTCGCGGATCTTGAGGATGTTGACGCCGTTGACGAGGATCTGGCCCTCGGTCGGCAGGATCTCGCGGAAGATCGTCTTGAGGAGGGTCGTCTTGCCCGAGCCGCTCGGCCCGGTGATAAAATAGAAATCGCCGTCGTTGATCTGGAGGGTGACGTCGGAGAGCGCCCAGTAGGGCTTCTGATACTGCTTCCAGATGTGATGGAGCTCGATCATGGTCGCGGCGTCCCCGCCCGCCGGCCGCGGGGCTCTATTTCTTGACGAACAGGAACATGAGCCAGCCGAACGCGATGGCCCCGGCCGTCATGACGGCGAACAGGAGCAGGCCGTAGCGGACGCGGCCCTTGAGGTCCGTGCGCCGGATGAGGGACAGGACGAGGGCCACGAAGAAGGCGTAGATGATCATCGACAGGAGGTGGCTCTCGAGGATCATGACTTCTTCCCCGCTCCGATGTCATACGCGTCGAGGGCGACGAGGAAGTTGAGGAGCCCCGCCCCGGCGATGTAAGCCGTCCCGAACTCGAACGTCTGCCGGGCCAGGTCCCCGCCGCCCCAATGGAAGTAGCGCGCGAGGCCGTAGAAGAGGCCGTTGCCGAGGTCGGCGAAGAAGGCCAGGATGGTCAGCGGGTTGTCGGTCTGGAAGGGATAGACCCGCCCGCCCATGACCAGGCCGAGGCCGGTCATGGCGAAGATCGAGACGAAGAAGAGGATGGCGCGCGTGTACTTCTTCTGGATGGCGTGGCCGAGCCCGGGCACGGCCCAACCGGCGATCATGGCCAGAATGCCCTTGATTTTCATAAGAGGGCATCTTAGTCGAATCGCACCGGCAAATCAATAGGGCATCTCTGATAGAATACCCCCATGCCCGAGCTGCCCGAAGTCGAAACGGTCGCCCGCTCGCTCATGCCCCGGATCATCGGCCGTGAGATCGCCGGCGTCCGCCTGCTAGACCGCAAGCTCCTCCGCCGGACCCGCGGCTGCCGGCTCGCGGACCTCGAGGGCCGGAGGATCGAGAGCATCCGGCGCCGCGGCAAGATGATCATTATCGAATGCGGCGGCGGGATCGGCCTCGTCTTCCATCTCAAGATGACGGGCCAGATGCTCGTCGTCAGGCCGGACGAGCCGGTCGACAAGCACGTCCGCCTCATCGTCCGGTTCCGCGACGGACGGAACGAGCTGAGGTTCCGCGATATCCGCCGCTTCGGCTTCATGCTCTGTCTCGCCGGGGGCGAGGCCGGATCGTCGCCGGAGATCGCCGCCCTCGGCCCGGAGCCTTTCGACGTGACCTCCGAGGCTTTCGCCGGTCTCCTCGCGGTCCGGTCGGGAAAGATCAAGAGCCTTCTTCTTAACCAGACGATCATCGCTGGGATCGGCAACATCTACGCCGACGAGATCCTCTTTGACGCCCGCGTCCATCCGGAAACGCCGGCCTCTTCTTTGAGGCGGGCGGACCTGGACCGTCTGCGAGCCTCGATGCTCCGTGTACTAGGCAAGGCCGTCGAAGCGGGCGGCTCGACGCTTCGCGACTATGTCGATGCCGACGGCCGGGCCGGCGAGTTCCAATTCGACCACAAAGTCTATGACCGCGAGGGGGAGCCTTGTGCCGGCTGTTCGGGCCGGGTGAAGCGCATCGTCGTCGCGGGACGGGGGACGTATTTCTGCCCCCGATGCCAACGAAAAAGCGGCCGTCGGCGCATCCCAACGGATTGAAACGCCGCGGGCCTTCGGCTATAGTAAGGGGGCTTCCGCTGGGTGCCCCTGTAGCTCAGTATGGATAGAGCAGCAGATTCCTAATCTGTTTGTCGCCTGTTCGAGTCAGGCCAGGGGCACTTTTTCCCCTATCTCAGCCAGGCGTCCCAGAGCACTTTCTGCGCGGGCGTTGGATTGGCGAGCGGCGTGATCTTCCAGGCCGGCTCGGACTTGGTCCCGAGCACGACCTCGGTCTCTTTGACCGCGCCGCGCCGCGCGTAAAGCACCCTGAGCTTGTCGCCGTGCTTGTGATCGGCCAGCGTGCCCTTGAGCGCCCTCGGGCTCGTCCGCTCCCCGTCGATGGCCAGGATCTCGTCCTGAACGGATAATCCAGCCGCTGCCGCCGGCGAATCGAGCTCGACCGTCGCGACGACGGCGCTCCCGTTCTGGTCCTGCGTCGAAGCGCCGAACCAGGGGCCCTTCGCCGGGCGCGGCTCGACGTCGATCGTCAGTCCCGCGTACCCCAGATACTTTGCATAATCCCATCTCTCCGTGGTCGCCGCATACACATCGAAGATCTCGCTTAAAGGCGCGCCCGCCGCCCGCTCGCAGACCTCGCGGAACTCCCGGTCAGTGAAACCGCGCTTTTGCCCCTTGGCGAACGTCCGATAGAGCGTGCGCATGACGTCGTCGAGGGAGGCCCGCCCCTGCGACGCCTCGCGGATCTTGAGGTCGAGGAGGAGGCACAACCCGCAGCCGATGTCGTAGTAGGAGATCGTCGTGTTTGTGGCATGCTCGTTGCGGCCGAAATAGCCCGACCAGGTGTCGAGGCTCGACAATGCGGCGGATTGGTGGCGCCGCCCCGGGGCGTTCTCGTAGGTGGCGATGGTCGAGCCCAACCGTTCGAGGATCCGGTCGCGGCTCATCAGCCCGGCCCGGTTGAGAAGCCTGTATTCGTAATAGACGGTCCCTCCCTCGGAGAACCAGAGCAGATCCGTGTAGTTCTCGCGGTCGTAATCGAAGGGGCCGAGGGCGATGGGCCGGATGGACTTGACGTTGAAGAGGTGGAAATACTCGTGCGCGATGAAGCTTAGCCAGCGCTCGTAGCCCTGCGGGTCGTCGAGCGAGCCCGGGGCGAGGGTGACGGCCGTCGAGTTCAGGTGCTCGAGCCCGCCGCCGCCCGGACCGATGATCAGGAAGGTGTAGTGGCGGTAGGGGAGCTCGCCCATCAGACCCGCCGCGGCTTCGATGATCTTCGCCAGGTCGCCCGTGAACCTGGCCCGGTCGAACGTGCCGAGGTCGTAGGCGGCCACGGTGTGGGGCTTTCCGGCCGCCTCGAACCTCAAAACCTCCAGGTTGCCGACGAGGATCGGACAATCGTAGAGAGTATCGAAGTCCGGCGCGGTGAAAGTGTTGGCGCGGCCGGGCACGGGATCGAGGCCGGTCGCGACCTCTTTCCAGCCGGCCGAGGGCACGACGGTGACGTTCATGGGGTCTTTCAGGTGCCCGGCGACGTTCACGAAAAGGCCGGCCGGGGTGATGAAGCCGCCGTCATCGCCGAGGTAGCTGTCGGCCACGAACCGGGTGAAGGCATAGACGTCGTAGCTCGCGACGAACGACGCGGCCTTCCCGGTCCGCACCCGCCAGGTGTTCTTAGCCGTCTTCTCGAAAGGAAGGGCTTTCCCCGTCCCGTCCTCGACATGGAAGTCCTTGACGGCCTTGGCGTAGTCCATGATCTGGTAATAGCCGGGCGTCCAGACCGGCATCTTGAGGTCCTGGGTCTCGCCCTTGAGACCCTCGGCCCGGAAGACGACGTGATAGTAATGGGAGGCCGGGCGGTCCATGGAAACCGTGAAGGACAGCGACGGCGCCGTCGGGGCCGGCCGGGCCGCCGCCGGGGCGGCGGCGATCGCCAGACCGAGAATGAGCGAGGCCAGAATGAGGCTCAGTGACGCCGGCTTTTTCCGCGGTGAGGTGTTCATGGAGGTCCCTCCGGGCAATAGACTACGACGCCGGCGAAAGACCGAGGCCGCCTACTTTCTCTTGGCGCCCGTGATCGGGGCTTCGCCGTATTCGAGCGACAGCATACCGGTGAGCTTGTCGTCGGCGACGATCGCCGAGAAGTCGATGACCATGCCGTTGCCGACGGTCACCGAGAACTTGACGGTGTTGTTCTCGAAGGTCAAGTTGGCCATCTCGGCCGATCCCGAGGCGCCGGAGTATTTGCCGACGAGCTTCCCGTCCTTGATCGCGAACTCCCAGGTGAACTCGCGGGAACCGTCCTCCATTTTGACGTCCCAGGTGCCGACGAGGACGTCGGGCTTCTGGGCCGGGGCCTGGCTCTGGGCGGCGGCGCCGGCGGCCAGGGCCGCAATGGATGCGGCGGTCAGGATCGCGATCGTCAGGCGTTGGTTTCTGGCGGACATAAGCTCCTCCTCGTCGGGGTTGACAGAAGGAGATTATACACGAGGTCTGGCGATAAAGCCCGAATTCGGCTACTCTAGGGGGGAGCTGTGGCCCCGGAAGGCCCAGGCAACGATAGTGTCCGGAGATCGGTTGAACTAAAGAGGTCTCATGAAGAGCGCAGCGAAACTGGGATCATTGGCCCTCCTGCCCCTGTTGCTGTTCGCGGCTGCGGGCTGCGAGAAGAAGAGCGCCGTGACCACCGTGGCCCACAAGTGGGAATGGATCTCGGGCGCCGATACCGTCGATCAGCTTGGCGTCTACGGCACCCTGGCCGCCCCGGCGGCGGCCAATGTCCCCGGTTCCCGCGAAGACGCCGTATCCTGGCGCGACGCGTCGGGCCGGTTCTGGCTCTTCGGCGGCTACGGGTATGACGCCGCCGGCTACAGGGACCGCCTGAACGATCTCTGGGTCTATGACCCGGCGGGCGGCAACTGGACCTGGATGGGCGGCGGCTCTTCGGTCGACGAACCGGCCGTTTACGGCACGCGCGGCGCGGCCTCCGCCTTGAACATCCCCGGCGCCCGCAACGGGTCCGTCGCTTGGACCGACGGCGGCGGCAACGTCTGGCTCTTCGGCGGCTTCGGCTTCACCACCGCCAACGATTATGGGAACCTCAACGACCTCTGGATGTACGACCCCGCGGCCGGCCAATGGACCTGGGTCATGGGGAGCAATGCCGTCGATCAGCCCGGCGTCTACGGGACCAAGGGCACGGCGGCGTCCTCGAACATCCCCGGCGGGAGGTTCGGGGCCGTTTCCGTGACCGGCGCCGACGGGCGCTTCTGGCTCTTTGGCGGCTACGGCGAGGACGCCTCCGGCAACGCCGGCTGGCTGAATGACCTGTGGGCCTTCGACCCGGCGGCCCGTCAGTGGACATGGATCTCGGGAAGCGACACCAACGGCCAGTCCGGCGCCTACGGGACGAAGGGCACCGCCGACGCCGCCAACGTCCCCGGCGGCCGCTACATGGGCGCGGGCTGGCTCGATCCCGACGGGCTCTTCTGGCTCTTCGGCGGCGAGGGCTATGATTCCGAGGAAAACCGCGGCCCGCTCAACGATCTTTGGAAATACGATCCCGAGGCCGGGCAATGGACGTGGATGACGGGCGGCAACGTGGTCCGGGTCTCGGGGACCTATACCACGGTGGACACGGAGAGCACCACCGACACGCCGGGATCGAGGTCCGGGTCCGTGTCCTGGATCGACGGCAGCGGCCAACTCTGGCTCTTCGGAGGCTACGGTCTCGACTCGACGGCCTACGACCGCTGGCTCAACGACCTCTGGAAATTCAACCCGGCGAAAAGCGCCTGGACCTGGACCTCGGGCCGCAGCACCGGGGGCGGCAAAGGGACCTACGGCACGAAGGGCACGCCGGATTCGACCAACATCCCCGGGGCGCGCTTCTCATCGGTGTCTTGGATGGACGGCTCCGGCAGGCTCTGGTTCTTCGGCGGCTACGGCTCCGACTCGAAGGGGACCGGCGGCTGGCTCAACGACCTCTGGCAGTTCATTAAGTAAGGTCATATCCAAGCCCGCCCTGGGGGCGAAGGGCAGGTCGCCATGCTCAGGTCCGGACCATCCCCGATCCCGCTCCCCGGTTTTCTCGTCCTCTCGATCCTGGCCGCGGCGGGCGGCTTGACGGGCGCGCCTCAGGCCGCCTCCGATCTTTCCGGCCAAACGGCCGTCACGGCTCAGGGCGACGCGAAGCCCTCCTATTTCACGGATCTGTGGCAGCTCGACAAGAAGACCCGGGCCGGAAAGCCGGGCGTCACCTTCCATCGCTCGAACTACGCCCTCCCGGCCACCTATAATTTCTCCCCGAACCAAGCCCCCTACCGGGAGATCGATCCGGCCCACACCTGGGTCAAACCGGAGGTCGCGTTCCAGCTCAGCTTCAAGGCCCGGCTCTGGCGCGACATGTTCGGCAAGGACCTCAACCTCTGGGCCGCCTATACCCAGAGGTCCTTCTGGCAGCTCTACGATTTCGACGACAGCTCGCCGTTCCGCGAAACCGATTACGAGCCGGAAGTCCTGCTGACCGCCACCTCCCATGTCCGCGCGCTGGGGCTCGACGTCCGGTTCGTGCAGATCGGATTCAACCACCAGTCGAACGGCCAGTCCGACCCTCTGTCGAGGAGCTGGAACCGGATCGTGGCCAACCTCGGCCTCGAGCGGGGCCCCCTCTCGGTCCTCGTCAAGGGCTGGATCCGCCTCCACGACGCCGTCGACGACAACCCCGGGCTGACCCATTACGTCGGCCACGGCGAGATCTGGGGCTATTATTTCCTGAAGAAGCACCGGATCGCGGTCATGCTTCGCGACAACCTGAACTTCCGCGACAACAAGGGCGCCCTGCAGCTCGAGTGGAGCTTTCCGATGTTCGCCATGATCGCCGGCTATGTCCAGTTCTTCAACGGCTACGGCGAGAGCCTTCTCGACTACAACCACCGCATCAGCCGGATCGGGATCGGGTTCATTTTCTCGGACTGGTATTGAGCCTTTGAGGAACGTTCGCCCGCGAGAGGGGGATATCTCACCGGTCGATTAACCCCCGCCGGTGATTGACCTGGGGCCTCCGTCCGGCCGATAATGGCCGAGACGGTCCCTTTCCGCGGACCGGACGAGGATCACGGATGGACAGCCGCCGGGACAAGAGATTCGAAGAGCGCAACAGCGTCCTGATCGAGGACAAGGGCCAGTCGCTCGAAACGGCCTCGCTGGGGGCGATCAACGCCTACACCCACGACATCTCGGTCTCCGGCGCCTGGATCTGCTGCGACCAGAGCTTCCCGGTCGGGTCGTTCTCAAGATCGTCATCGAGCTCGAAGGCGCCGAGAAACCCGTCGAGGTGGACGGCGAGGTGGCTTGGTCGAGGCCGAACCCGGACGGCCAGCACTTCGATCTCGGCGTCGAGTTCCTCCATAATATCCCCGAGACGATCCTCTCCCTCATCACGCATCTTTACGGCAAGAAGGGCGGCGTGCCGTCCTCCGTTTCCTGATCCCCGTCCTTTCCCTTCCGGCCCCCCGGCCCGGCGCGCGCTTGACAGGTCGTTCGCCAGGCCCTATAAGGAGAACGCCCGGCTTCGGGGGAAGGGTTTGACATGACGAACTCGCTCCGCGCGCCGTCGATCCTGGGATTTCTTCTTTCGCTGAGCGTTCTCGTATCGGCGGCGCAGACCGGTTCGGCCGCGCCCGCTTCGGGCGGCGCCAAGCCGTCCTATTTCACCGTGCTCTGGCAGCTCGACGGGGACACGCGGGTCGGGGCGCCCTTCCTGGCCGTCCACAGGTCCAACTACGCCCTTATCCTGTCCCGCAACAGCTCGCCCAACGCCGCCCCCCTCCTCGAGGTCTTCCCCGACACGACCCTGATGAAAACGGAATCAACCTTCCAGCTGAGCTTCAAGGTCAGGCTTTGGCGGGATATCTTCGGGAAGAGCGTCGACCTCTGGTTCGGCTTCACGCAGCGCGCGTTCTGGCAGAGCTACGATGTCGCGGAGAGCTCGCCGTTCCGGGAGACCGATTACGAGCCGGAAGGCCTCTTCACCGTCCGGACCCGCTTCAGCGTCCTCGGCCTGAAGGCCCGCTTCATCCAGTTCGGATACAACCACCAATCGAACGGCCGGTCCCAGCCCCTTTCGAGAACCTGGGACCGCCTCGTGCTCAATGCCGGCCTGGAGCGGGGGAACCTCTCGCTCCTCTTCAAGACGTGGCATCACTTTCACCATGCCTACGAGGAGCCGAAGAACCCCCGCATCGACGACTTCATGGGGCCCGGGGAGGTTTGGGCCTACTATTTCCTCAAGAAGCACCGCCTCGGGATCATGCTGCGCGACAACCTCCGGTTCCGCGGCAACCGGGGCGCGATCCAGCTGGAGTGGAGCTTCCCCCTCGTGTCCCAGGTCGACGGCTACGTCCAGGGCTTCGTCGGCTACGGCGAGAGCCTGCTCGACCACGATCACCGCCTCAGCCGGATCGGCGTCGGATTCATCCTCAAAGATTGGGACTGACGACCGCGCCGGCGCCCCTCTAGGAGGCGGCGCCGATGGCGCGCTTCAGGTCCTCGAAGCGGGCCGCGGCCGCCCGCTCGCCGACCGTGGCGACCCGCCGCGGTCCGGAGAACTGAAGCACGCCCTGGTCGACCGGGACCCGGATGACGAGGTCGGCGTGCCGGGTCCGTTCTTCGAACGAGGCCGACGTGGCGACCTCGACCGTCCGCTGGACGAGCTGGAGCGTGCTCCGGAGCCGCTCCTTGGGGACCCTCTTGAGGGGCCGGTGGACGTCGACGAGAACGGCCACCTCGGCCCCGGCCGCCCGCGCCGCCTCGACCGGCGCGCTGTTGAGGACCCCGCCGTCGACGAGGAGCAGGGGACCCATGTCGATGGGGGCGAAAACGAGCGGCAGCGAGGACGTCGCCCGCAGGGCCCGGTCCAAACGGCCCTTGGTGAAGAGGACCTCGCGGCCGGTGACGAGATCGACGGCGTTGCAGAGGAACTTGATCGGCAGGTCCTCGATGCGCGCCTCGCCGATGCAGCTCCGGAGATAGGTCTCGATCGCGTCCTCTTTTTTATTGGCGCCGATCTTGTGGATGAACCGGTTCTTGGTGTCGGTGAGCAGAAGGTATTCGAAGAGGCTGCGCGGCCGCCGGAACAGGCCGCGGCTCTGGGCTTTGTGCGCGGCCCGGTCGAGGCCGAGGCCGTCCAGCATCTCCGTCAGCTTCGCCCCGGACAGGCCGGCGGCGAACATCCCGCCGACGAGCGCCCCCATCGAGGTCCCGGCGATGACGTCCGGGATGAGCCCCTTCTTCTCCAGGAAGCGGATGACGCCCACGTGGGCGAGGCCGCGCGCGCCGCCGCCCATGAGCACCAACGCCCACGTCTTGGAGGCTCTCATCGAAGACGGCCTCAGGATAACACCCGGCCCTCGGCCCGTCAACGCGAAGGCGCCGGGGGTGGGAATTCACCGTCCGTGTCACCGCCAGGGGTGATTGCGCCGTCCCGGAAGACGCCCATCATCGGGCCGAAGGGAAGGACAACGGTCCCAGGAGCCGGAGATGTACGAGAGACGCAAGAGAAACCGCTTCGTCGAGCGCAACGAGGTCCTGATCCGCACGGCCATCGACCGCTATCAGGGCCCCGGCATCGCCGCCCACACCTACGACCTGTCGACGGGCGGGGCGCGGATCGTGACCGCGAAGGGCTATCCCGTCGGCGTCCTGATCAAGATCCGTCTCAACTTGGCGGGTTCGAACGAGGCCGTCAGCCTCGACGGCCAGGTGAAATGGATGCGGCGCCGCGAGCACGAGGACCTTTACGAGATCGGCGTCGAGTTCGAGCGGCTGACGTCCCAATCGGTGCTGGCCCTGATCCGCCATCTCTACGCGCGGCATGAGGGCATCCCCTCGACCGTCGCTTGACCTGTTCCCCTCCGGCCTAGCGCCCCGCCTTCAGGAAATACCCCGCGATCTTGAGCGCCAGCGGCGAGGCCTCGACGTCCGTGCGGTTGGCGAGCAGGATGACCGTCAGGCCGTCCGCCGTGAAGCGCTGGATAGCCGTCCGGAAGCCGACCGTCTCTCCGTAATGCCACATCCGCGGATGGCTTTCCCAGTCGTTGAGGAACCAGCCGAACCCGTAATCGGCCGGCCGCCCGTCCGGTCCGACCGGGCCCGGGCCGCCCGTCACGCGGACCGGGGTCAGGGCCGGTTTCATCTCCTCTTCCGTGAGCAGGAGGTGCCGGCGCAGGGCCTCGTCCCAGAGCGTCAGATCGTAAAGCGAGGAGTAGACGCCGCCGTCGCCGAGCGTCGCCGAGGTCGGGCTCTGGTCGGTGAAACGCCAATGGCCGCCGTCCCTGGTGTAGCCGAAGGCCCGGTCGTTGACCTTGTTGCGGCCGCGGACGAAGGCCACGGTGTTGTCCATCTTGAGCGGGGCGAAGATCCGCTCGCGGAGGAATGTCGGGAACGACAGGCCCGAGGCCTTTTCGACGATGAGTCCGAGCAGGACATAACCCGAGTTGCTGTAGCGCCACAGGGCTCCGGGGACGAACCAGCCGGATTTCTGGGCCCTGAGGAGCTCGAGGACCCCGCGGTCGTCGATCTGGGCCTCTTCCACGGGCCGGGAGGGGTCCGCGGCCGGCATCAGGTCCTCGTAATCGGGCAGCCCCGAGGTGTGGTTGAGGAGATGGCGCACGGTGATGTCGCGGCCGTATTCCGGGAAGCCGGGGAAAAGGCCGGTCAGGCGGTCGTCGTAGCGGAGCTTGCCGTCGCGGACGCAGAGCATCACGGCCATGGCGGTGAACTGCTTCGTGACTGAAGCCAGGCGAAAGTCGGTGCGGCCGTCGATCGGCCGGGCCGATTGCAGGTCGGCGAGGCCGCGCGTCCCGATGTAGACGACCTTGCCGTCCCGGAGCACGATGACGCCGGCGCCCGGTTCGTTGGCTGAGCCGATCTTGGCCAGAAGGGCGTCGGCGAGCTTGGCGGGCTTGCCCGCTCCGGCGGCCAGAAGAGGCGCGGCGAGCAGGAGGAGGACGGCGGCGAGCTTGGCGATGGGAGGCAGGGGAAGTCCGGTCATGCGCGCATCGTAGCCTACGGCGGCGGCGATTTCAAGGCCGTGGAGACCGCCTCGTTCGCTGCGGCCGCCTAGATCCGGAGGAGGTAAGAGACCTTGAGGGTGATCGAGTAGCCGCTGAGCCGGCTGAAGAGGTCGTTGCGCTCGCTCTTCTTGAAGGCCAGCTGGACGACGTTCCCGGCCCCGAAATAGTAGCCGACGAGAACGTCGAGGCTGTACTGCCGGTCCCGGGTCTCGCCGAAATAGCGGGTGTTGAGGAACAGGCTCCGCGTCAGCTGGTAATGGAGGGCCGTCTCATAGGCCAGGCCGTTGAAGATCTCCGCGCCGGTGCCGTCGATCGTCTGGCGGATCCAGCCGCCCTCGACCGACCACTCCAGGTTGGAGCGGGGCCGCAGGGTCAGTTGCCCTTCGACGTTCGTTTCCGCGCCGGGCAGGACCGTGGAAAAGTTCTCCTCGCCGGTCTCGGGGTAAACGCCCTTCTTGTTCCAGCCGCCCTCGACGGAGATCTCCTTGAGGAATCCGCCGTGCTGCCATCCGACGTCGAGGTTCCAGCCGTAGGTCTTGAAGAAGTCCGGCGTCCAGAGCAGTTTTCCGGCGTCGTCCTCGATCTGATACTTGCTGCGGCCGAGCGAGAAGCCGCCGTGGGCCTCCAGGCGGTTGAAGAATTCCGTCCAGACGAAGAGCTCCGCGCCCTCGCCCGCCCCGTGGCCGAAGGAATCCTGCTTCATGGAGCCGCTGACGTCGAAGCTGAAGCGCTTGAGGAGCCCCTTGTTGTAGCGCCAGGCGTGCCCGATCATGGCGTCGAACGACTGGATGTCCAGCTTGTCGATGAACCCCGTCTCGATGGCGACATTGTCCTCGACCCGCTGGAACCCGGCGGTCAGCTGAAGCCCCGCGTCGGGCTCGCGCCGGAAATTGAGCTGGTAGATGCCGTTGCGGGCCGAGCCCCGCCCCTCGTTGTAGGTGCGGGCGGCGAGACCGCTGACGTAATAGAAGTCGCTGAAGTTGAAATTGAAGTCGAGGGCCACATTCTGATTGTCGACGACCCCGCCGGGCGCTTTCGGGTCCCGCATCCCGGCGTAATAGAAGCCGATCTGGGAGTTCTTCAGGATGTCCTTCTGGACGCGGACGACGCCGAAATACGAATTGCGCGTCGCCATCCCGTCGTCGCCGGGGACCTTGTTGACCGCGCCGAGGATGCCGAAGCCGAAGCCGCCCGTCTTGCCCGAAAGCTTGATCGCGCCCCGGGGGTTCTCGACGCGTCGCGAGTAGAACAGGCTGGTGCCTCCGCCGTGGTAGGCGAACTCGTCGGACGGGCCTAGGGAGAAGTACTGGCTGCCCTCGGAGAAGAAGGGCCGGTGCTCCTGAAGGTAGTTCTCGTAGGGCGAGAGCTGGTAAATGAACGGATCGGATTCGACCTCGCTGAAATCGGGGCTGGCCGTGACGTCGAGGTAGAGGTTCGGCTTGATGCCCCACTTGGCGTCGAGGCCGCCGGCCGCCTTCCATTCCGTCACGCGCCCTTCGTCCGTGTCGTATCCGGACGTCCGGACGCCGGCGTAGGGGAAGAACTCGAGGTTGTAGCCGGGCCGGAGCCCGGCCAGGCCGCGCAGCTCGCCGGTCTGAAGGAGCTCGGGCAGGTCGCGCTTGACGTCGGTCCAGAAGTCCGTCTCGTTGAGGCGGTTGATGTAGCGCTCGACGTTGATCCCCCAGACCTCGAGCTTCTTGGCCGAGAAGCGGAGCGACTTGAAGGGGATGGCCATCTCGGCGCTCCAGCCGTCCGGGCGGACGACGGCCCCGGACTTCCAGATCGTTTCAATCGAGTTCTTCTGGACGCCCCTGGGATTGACCTCGAACGCCATGCTCGTCCGCTTGTCGTTGTAGGCGTCGATGATGAGCTTGATGGTGTCGTTGTTGTCGTATTCGTTGCGGGGGGTCAGCTCGGCCCAGATCTTGCCCGGCTGGGAGTCCTTCATCAGGAAGGCAAAATACAGGTAATCCTGGTCGAAAGCGGCCCAGACGTAGGTCTCCTCGGACGCCTTGGCGCCGTTGATGGGATCGTGCTGGAAGAAGTCATCGACCGGACGGAGGTCCTTCCAGCAAGGGTCGTCGATCAGGCCGTCGATCCTCGGCGGCGCCGGGGCGACGGGCTTCACGTCGAGGATCTTGAGAGGCTCCTGCGCGGCCAGGGGCACGACGGCCGCCAGCGCGAGAGCGGCGGCCAGCCACGGTCTGCGGGGGCGGCGATCATGGGGCATTCTCGTGAGCTCCTAAAGGCCGAAATGATACCATGTTTTTGACGCCCGATAAGGGATATTCTTCCCGCGGGCCCGACCCCGTCGCTCCTCGGCCCCTCCGCGACCGGGCCCCAGACGGGCCGCTGCCGCGGTCAGTAGCGCCAGCTGGTGATGTCTGCGCCCTTGGGCGCCGTGGCCAGGATGCGCTCGACGATCCGCGGCAGATACATCTGGTGGTAGCGCAGCCGCGAGATCGCGTTTGGCCGCTCGTGATCGCCGTTCCAGCAGTGCTCGGCCCGGTCCCCGTAGTCGACGTCGCCGTCATAGTAAGGGTTCTTCGTGCCCTCGAGGAAGGCCTCGGCCAGATAGACGGCATCGTTCAGATAATAGTTGTCCATGTCGCCGACGTAGATGTGGATCTTGCCCCGGAGCTTGGGGCCGAGCGTGACCCAATCGCGCTCGAGGATATGGACGAGGTCGTAATGGTCCCGCCAGTAGTCGGCGACCTTTCGGTCGATCTCGCCGGTGAGCTTGTCCCAGATCGGCTGCGGGTAGCCGTCGCTGCCCACGGGCCCGAAGACCGCCTGCCAGATGTCCCATTGGTCGCCGGAGCGCCCGCGCGTGCCGAGGGCCAGCTCGCGGTGGTTGCACTCCTCGAGCGTGGCGCTGACCTCGCCGAGGTAATTGCGCAGGCCAGGGCGCGGCGTGCGCTTCCACGCGCTGTCGACGTAGTAGGCGTTGCGGTGCTCGTAGATGTTGACGATCGTGTAGGCCCGGAAATCGATCGGGTCCGGGCAGCAGGCGAAGCAGCCGTTGAAGTCGTCGGGATAGAAGACCTGGGCGGCCAGGGACTCCCAGCCGCCGGTCGAGCCGCCGTAGAGGAACCGGGCCCAGCCCTGGCCGAGGCCGCGGTATTTCTTCTCGATATAGGGGATGAGCTCGCGGACGATGGCATCGCCGTAGGGCCCGAGATTGGCCGAGTTCACGGCGTATGAATCGTCGTAGTAGGGATTGGCGTGCTGGATCTCCATGACGATGGCCCGGGGGAAGCCCTTCCCGGTCCATTCCCTGTAGAACTCGTAGGCGTATTCCTCCTGGATCCGGTTGTAGCCGGCGAGGTGGAAGCGCTCGCTGTAGTCCGGCTTGAGGTTCGGGTCGGGCGGCGTCTCGCGGAAGCCGTCGAAGGTGGCGGGAAAGTGGCCGTGGTAGATGACCAGCGGGTAGTGGGCCTGAGGGTGCTCGTCGAAGCCCTCGGGCAGGAGGAGGCAGGCGCCGAGGTACATCGGCCGGCCCCAGAATTTGGTCAGGAGGTCGCTCTGGATGCGCTCGTGGCGGATGTATTTCGTGTCCCTGGGCGGGGCGATGGGCGGGATCTCCTGATCGAGGACGATCCGGACGGTCCCGTCGCGGCTCGGATCGAGCGACATCTTGCGGGGCACGCAATAGAGATTGCCCGGGGCGGCGTTCCAGCGCTGGCCTTCGCCGCGGTCCATCGGCAGCTTGACGGTGTGCCCGTCGGCCCGATGGAAGGTCTCGTAGCGGTGGAGGAGGGCTTGGACATAGTAGGTCCCGGCCGGCAGGTCGGCCAGGCTGCGCACCGGATAGCCGAAGGCCGAGGCGTCGACAACGGCTTCGGCGCCGGGTTTGAGTCCTTCGACCTCCACGCCGAAGACGAGCTGGGTCGAGGGGCCGTCGCTGATCTGGAAGCGGGGCTCCGCCTCGGCGTTCGTCGACAGAAGAAGGAGCAGGCGGCCGTCAAGGGGAGCGGCCGACCTTTGGGCCGGGAACGAGACGGCGAAACGGACGGCGGCCCGGGCGAGGGGAACAAGGACGACGGAGAACGCGGCGAGGGCGAGAGTGGCCCGCGCGGCGGCCCGGAGCGGATGGCGGTGGCGGACGAGAGCCATGGCGACCTCCCTGTGAGAGATGGGCGCGGAGCCTTGGGTGGGACGTTAGCACACCCCGGGGGGGCTTGTCGACGGCGGGGGGGGCGGCCGGCCGGGGCGCGCCTCCGGGCCGCGAGGGGGGGGATTTCCTCCCGGGTTTCACCTTGAGGGGTGATTGACGGCGAGAACGGCTAATCCGATGCTGGGCTCGAAATAACGCAAGGAGTTCTTCTATGGCCAAGGTCCTGCTCGTGGATTTCACCCAGGCGGACAAGGATCGCCTGGTCGCCGGAAAATACAGCGTCGATCTCCAGCAGACCGGATGGAAAACGGGCTTGGACCTGCCCTTCGAGCTCGGCCCGGACACGGAGATCGTCTTCTATCAGATCGGCGAAGGGACCGCGCCCGGCCGCGAAGACCTTCACGCCCGGGTCCACGAGACCCTCGTCGAGCGGGTCCGCGACGGCCTGAAGGTCGTCTGTTTCATCGGCGGCGGCGAGGCCTGCCGGCTCGCGAACATCGTCGGCCCTATCGACGGCCTCGACGTGCGGGAGAGCGCCCGGCCCGACGCGGTCGTTTTCAATCCGCGGGCCTTGTTCCACGTCCCGTTCGAGCGCTTCAAGCCCTACATCGGCCGGGCCTTCCGGCTGCTCCCCGAGCCCTTGGGCGAGGGGATCTGGGACAAGGCCTCTTCGGGGAACGGCGCGTTCGAGGTCCTGGCCAAGACCGTCGAAGGCGCGCCGGCCGCCATGGTCGTTCCCAAGGGCCGGGGCTCGATCATGCTCCTGCCCTGGTTCGGCGCGAAGACGATCGACGTCGTCGAATACATCCTCAAGGACCAGCGGGCGCCCGCGTCCCAGGTTCCGGCCGAGGCTGCTCCCGGCTGGATCGAGGGCGAGGACTACGTCTTCCCCGAGCTCAAGGCCCTGATCGCCAAGCGGGACGACGAGAAGAAGCGCTTCGAGGAGGTCCTGGCCGATTACGACCGGCGGATCAAGGATCTCCGGACGGGCGGCGAGGAGGAATTCCATCACCTGCTCGACGGCGAAGGGCCGGCCCTCAAGAAGGCCGTGGTCAACGCCCTGCGTTATCTCGTCTGGGGCCGTGTCGTCGACGTCGACCGGTATTGGAAGAACACCATCCGCGACAAAGAAGAGGACGTCTGGATCATCGAACCGGCCGACCTCGCGGTCGAGGCCGGTCTCCGCAAGGGAGAGCTGGTCCTCGTCCTCGCCCGCAGCGACCGGAACTGGGCCGCGGACGACGAGTGCGGCCTGCTCCAGCGATTCAAGGGCCGCCGCATGCGGGAGTTCGACAACACCCGGATGAAGGCCGTCCTCATCGGCAACTATTTCTGCGCCGCCGAGGCCAAGGGCCGGCCCAATCCCTTTTCGGGGGCCCAGATCGAGGAGGCCCAGAAGGACGGCAACGGACTGCTCACGTCCTACGAGCTCTTCCGGGCCATCAAGGCCGAGAAGGAAGGCCGCATCTCCAAGGACGCCATCCGCGACCGGATCAAGACCCAGACCGGCCTGATCACCTTCGAGATCTAAGACGGGGTCAGACCTACACCTTTTAACTTTTTCGCGTTGAGATCTGCCTATCTGTCTGCGAACTTCGCTGGAAAGTTAAAAGGTGTAGGTCTGACCCCGTCTTTCTTGCTATTCCCGCGCGCCCCAGATAAAATCCCCAGTCTCATGCTCCCGCGAAAACCAAGGAGAGACCGTTGAACCTGACCTGGATCGACTGGGGCATCGTCGCCGCTGTCTTCGCTTTCATCGTCGCCGCCGTCGTCCTCAGCAGGCCCCTCATGCGCAGCGTCTCGGACTTTCTGGCCGCGGGGCGGACCGGGGGGCGCTACCTCATCAGCCTCTCCCAGGGCACGGCCTCCCTGGGCGCCATCACCATCGTCGGCATGCTGGAGATGAACTACATCGCCGGCTTCAACATGCGCTGGTGGGAGATGGTCATGGCCGTCGTCGTGGTCGGCATCAGCGTCTCGGGCTGGGTCCTCTACCGCTTCCGGCAGACGCGCTGCCTGACGATGGCCCAGTTCTTCGAGGTCCGCTACAACCGCGGCTTCCGCATCTTCGCCGGGGCCCTGGCCTTCGTCTCGGGCATCTTCAACTTCGGCATCTTCCCGGCCGTGAGCGCCCGCTTCTTCATCTATTTCTGCGGCCTGCCGCGGACGGTCCACGTCCTCGGGATCGGGATCTCGACCTTCGCCCTGATCATGATCGTCATCCTCGGGATCCCGCTCTTTTTCGTCTTCAGCGGCGGCCAGATCGCGGTCATGATCACCGACTTTCTCCAGGGCGTGTTCGTCAACGCCGTGTTCATCGTCATCGTCGTCGCTTTGATGCTCAAGGTGGACTGGGGCCAGATCTTCCAGGCCCTGTCGACGGCCCCGGCCAATGCCTCGCTCGTCAACCCCTTTCACACGGGCAGCACCAAGGACTACAACTTCTGGTACTTCTTGATCGGCATGATCGGCGTCATCTATAACAAGCTCTCCTGGCAGGGGACCCAGGCCTACAACGCCTCGGCGAAAAGCGCCCACGAAGCGAAGATGGGCGACGTCCTGGCCAACTGGCGGGGCATCCCCCAGTGGGGGCTCTTCCTCGTCTTCGTGCCGATCGTGGCCTACACCTTCTGGCACGGCCAGGCCTTCGCCGCGTCCGCGGCCTCGGTCAAGCCCATCCTCGACGGCCTGGCCACGGACGCCCTGCGCACCCAGCTGACCGTGCCCGTCGCCCTGACCAAGCTGCTGCCGGTCGGGCTGATGGGGGCCTTCGCGGCCGTGATGCTCGTGTCGGCCATCGGCTGCCATGAGACCTATCTCCACTCCTGGGGCAGTATCTTCATCCAGGACGTGGTCATGCCCATCTGCAAGAGACCCTTCGCGCCGAAGCGGCATATCCTCTTTCTCAAGCTCTCCATTCTGGGGGTGGCCGCCTCGAGCTTCATCATGAGCCTGCTCTTCCTGCAGAAGGATTATATCTTCCAGTTCTTTGCCGCCTCCGCGGCCATCTTCGTCGGCGGCAGCGGCGCGGTCATCATCGGCGGGCTGTACTGGAAGCGCGGCACGACCGCCGCGGCCTGGCCGGCCATGATCGTCGGCTCCGTCGTCGCCGGCGGCGGGATCATCGCCAGACAGCTCGACCCCGGCTTTCCCATCAACGGCCAGACCTCTTGGGCCCTGGCCATGGCGGCGTCGAGCTTCGTCTACATCGCGGTCTCGCTCCTCGCCGGCCGGAAGAAGCCCTTCGACATGGACAAGCTGCTCCACCGCGGCGCCCACCTCATCAAGGAAGAATATGCCGTCGTCGACGCCGTGCCCCTGAAGGGCTGGAAGGTCCTGGGCATGGGCCGCGAGTTCACGCGCTTCGACAAGGTCATCTATGTCGCGACCTACGCCTGGACGGCCAGCTGGGTCGTCGTCTTCGTCGTCGGCACCGTCCTCAATTGGACCCGCGAGGTCTCGACCGCGGCTTGGCTCGGATTCTGGAAGACCTACACGCTGATCATGCTGGCCGTCTCCATCGTCGTCATCGTCTGGTTCTCGGTCGGCGGCGTCATCAACCTCCGGGAGATGATCGCCACCCTCAGGGTCCAGAAGCGCGACCATTCCGACCAGGGCTTCGTCGAGCGAGAGAAGGCCTGAGGCGGGGGAGACATGACGTTCGGGCGCTTCTCCGACGACGGCCGCGAGTTCCTCGTCACCGATGTCCGGACGCCGGCGCCGTGGATCAATTATCTCCAGAACGGGCGCTATTTCGCCACGATCTCGGCCAACGGCGGCGGCATCTCCTATGACCGCTCGCCGCTCCACGGCCGCATCACGCGCTACCGCATCAACGACGTGCCGCCCGACCGGCCCGGGAAGTACATCTACGTCAAGGACAAGGACAGCGGCGGGCTCTGGAGCCTGACCTGGCAGCCGGTCGGGCACGATCCCGCCGCCGACTACCGCGTCGCCCACGGCTTCGGCACCACGAGGGCCGAGGCCGAGGTCGAGGGGATCGCCTCGTCCGTCGTCTTCTTCGTCCCCCTCGACGACGACCGCGAGATCTGGCGGGCGCGGCTCACGAACCGGTCGGGAAGGAGGCGGCGGCTCGCGGTCACCGGCTACGTCGAGCTCGCCCTCGGCCACGCCCTGGTCGACCTCATCAACCAGTGCGACGATCAGCATTTCAACCGCGTCCATTTCGAAAAAGGCCTCGACGCCCTCTTCGCCACCAAGACGTACTGGGTGACCGAGACCCGCGGTACGCAGCACCAGGAGAACAAGGCCTGGGACCGCTGGGCCTATTTCACCGTCAACCGGCCGGTGCGGGCCTACGAGACGGTGCGCGAGCGCTTCATCGGGCCGTTCCGGAACGAATCGGACCCCGAGGGCCTCGAGCGCGGCCTCTCCTCCAAGGACATGGACTGCGGCAACGCCGTGGCCGCTCTCGAGGTCGAGGTCGAGCTCGGGCCGGGAGAGACGGCCGAGATCGTTTTCTCGCTCGGCGTCATCGCCAAGGACGAGTTCGAGCGGACCAAGGCCGCCGTCGTGGGGCGATATCGCGACGCCGGCGAGGTCGAGGCCGCGCTGGGGCGGGTCCGGGACGCCTGGGACCTCTTTTTCAGCCATACGCGGGCGGAGACGCCCGACGCCGAAGCCAATGTCTTCCTCAACTACTGGACGCCCTATCAGGCCAAGGTGGCCTTCGACGTGGGGCGGGTGGCGAGCTTCTATTATTGGGGCATCGGCCGGGGCTTCGGATACCGCGACACGGCCCAGGATACGATCGCCATCGTCATCGCCGACGCCGCGAAGGCCCGGGCGCGGGTCGGGCTCCTGGCGCGGCAGATGCGCCGCGACGGCAGGGTCTATCACCATTTCTACGGCGACGGGCAGGGCGAGTTCACCGAGCATTGCGACGACCCGCTCTGGTTCATCCTGGCAGTGACGGAATACCTCAAGGAAACCGGCGACCTCGGCTTTCTCGAGGCGCGAGAGCCTTTTCTCGACGGGGGAGACGGGACCATCCTCGACCACCTGCTCGCCGTGGCCGCGTTCGCCGGGTCCACCCCGGGGGCGCACGGACTGCCGAGGTTCGGCCGGGGCGATTGGAACGACACGCTCGACTATATCGGCGGCCGGGACGGCGGCGAGAGCGTCTGGGGGGCCATGTTCTACGTGGCCATGCTCGACCGGCTGCTCGAGCTGCTGGATGTCCTGAAAAGGGCCGATGAGCATCCGGATGTCCGGACCACAAAGGACCGTCTCGTGGCGGCGATCGAGAGGCACGCCTGGGACGGCCAGTGGTATATCCGGGCCTTCGGCGAGGCCGGCCGGAAGATCGGCTCCCGGGAGAACGCCGCGGGCCGCATCTTCATCAACACCCAGAGCTGGTCCGTCATCGCCGGCCTCCCGGACCGCTCGCGCCTCGTCCGGGCCATGGACAGCCTGGCCGAGCGTCTGGACACGCCTTATGGGCCCAAGATCTGCGCCCCGGCCTTCCGCGAGATCGATCCCGGGATCGGCCTGATCACGCGCTGCGTCTGGGGCAAAAAAGAGAACGGCGCCGTGTTCTGCCATCCGGCCGCATGGGTCATCCAGGCGGAGTGCCTGCTCGGCCGGGGCGAGCGGGCCTTTTCTTATTACAGGGACCTGCTGCCGGGCCGGATCCCGCAGGAGACGTTCTGCGCCGAACCCTACGTCTACTCGCAATACATCACGAGCGACGAGCACGAGGAGGCCGGCCGGGCCAGCCATTCCTGGCAGACCGGGACCGCGGCCTGGATGTACCGGGTGGCCTACGATTTCATCCTCGGCGTGCGGCCGTCCTACGCGGGACTGGTCATCGATCCCGTCGTCCCGCCGTCGTGGCGGTCGTTCCGTGTGGAACGGGTCTTCCGCGGCGCGCGCTATCTCGTCGAGGTCGAGAACCCGGACGGCGTCGAGCGCGGCATCGCGTCCGTTGTCGTCGACGGCGCGAGGGCCCCGAGAAACGTCATTCCGCCGCGGCCGGCCGGCGCTGTCTGCCGGGTCGCCGTCCGGATGGGGAGGTCCGCATGAAGAGAGCGCCGGGAAACCCGATCCTGACCCGGGCCGACATCCCCGCGGTCCCGCCCCGGCTCGTTGATGCGACGTCGGTGTTCAATCCGGGCGCGGTCAAGGCCGGCGGCGTCGTCACCCTGATGCTCCGGGTCCAGGCCCGCTCCCGGGAGACGTTCCTGGTCATGGCCGAGAGCGCCGACGGCGTCCGCTTCGTCGTCCGCCCCGAGATCGTCGAGCTCAAGGGGATCGAGGGCGTCCGCGAGCGGGTCTATCACGTTTATGACGCCCGGATCACCCCGCTCGAGGGAGCCTTTTTCGTCATGTTCGCGATGGACATGGACAACGGCTGCCAGCTCGGCCTGGCCCGGACGGACGACCTCCGCGGCTTCGAGTTCCTCGGGATCACGTCCACGGACGACGTCCGCAACGGCGTCCTCTTTCCGGAAAAAGCGGGCGGCCTCTACCTGCGGCTGGAGCGGCCGAACAAGGCCCGGCTCGCGGGCGGCCCGATGACCGGGTCGGAGATCTGGCTCGCGGGTTCCGACGATCTCGTCCGCTGGCGCGCCCTCGGCCCGGTCATGAGCGGGCGCTTTCATTACTGGGACGAATACATCGGCTCGGGGCCGCCGCCGGTCAAGACGCGCCGGGGCTGGCTTCACATCTATCACGGCGTCGCCACCCATTTCGGCAGCGCCAACATCTACCAGGCCGGCGCGGTCCTGCTCGACCTCGCGGACCCCTCCAAGGTCCTGGGCCGGACGCGGGGGAACATCCTCGAGCCGCGCGAGCCATATGAGCTCTGCGGCCAGGTCCCCAACGTGGTCTTCCCGTCGGGGATGATCGTCGAGGGCTTCGACGCCGCGGGCTTCGCCCTGCCGTCGAGCCCGGTCAAGGTCTATTACGGCGCGGCCGACACGTGCGTCGGCCTGGCGATGACGACCATCGGCGAGCTGCTCGCCGCCTGCTCGGAACCCCCGATCTAAGACGGGACCTGGTTTACCCGACGCCGCCCAAGATAAGAAGGGACCAGGTTTACGCAACGGCTCACGGAGAAACGCCATCGCGTAAACCAGGCCCCACCGGAATGGCGTTGCGCAAACCTGGTCCCTTCCGGGCCGCCCGTTTGACCGCCCGCTATTTATATGCTAAATAATAAGTTCGATTCGATCGGCTGGAGAGACCCATGAAGAGAACCGAAAGGCATCACCTCAAAGAAGACGAGATGGCGCACGGCGTGCATTGGCTGGTCGCCTTCTACGAAAAATACACCCGGGAGATCATCATCGTCGCCGGCGCGGTCGTCCTGGCGCTCGTCGTGTTCGGGGGGCTCCTCCTCATCCGCTCCCACGCCCGGAGCGTTCAGAGCCGGGCCACCGGCGAGGTGACGGCCCTGGCGTCCCAGCTCGAGGCCAAGCCCGGCCTTCTCGCCGAGCTCGACAAGATGGCCGCGAAGGGCCGGGGCTCGCGCCGGGCCAGCCTGGAGCTGGCCCGGTACTATGCCGAGCGGAGCGATTGGGCCAAGGCCGATTCGTACCTCGCCCGGATGTCCTCCGCTCCCCAGGACCTGCTCTACTACCAGGGCCAGGACCTCAAGGGCCAGGTGGCCGCCGGCCGCAAGGACTTTGACGGGGCCATCGCCGTCTTCAAGAAGATCATCGACGCCAAGCCCAAGGTCTACCCCCTCGACGCCGCGCTCTATCATCTGGCCCAAGCGCAGGAGCTCAAAGGCGACACCGCCGCGGCCGTCGAGTCCTACAAGAAGCTCCAGACCGAATATCCCCAGTCCTACTACGGCTACGAGGCCTCGCTCAAGGCCAGCAAGCTCGAAGCCCGGAGGTAAGGCGGGGGGATTGCCAATTTTCCCGGAAGGGCTATAATAGCCTCTAATTCCCCAAGGAGGAATTCCATGGCGTTCATCATCACCGAAGAGTGCATCAACTGCGGCGCGTGCGAGCCGGAGTGCCCCAACCAGGCGATCACCGCCGGCGAAGAGCGCTACGTCATCGATCCCAACAAGTGCACCGAGTGCGTCGGCCACTTCGACACGCAGCAGTGCGCGTCCGTCTGCCCGGTCGATGCCTGCGTCAAGGACCCGAACCACCCGGAGACGCAGGAAGAGCTGAAGGCCAAGTTCCATAAGCTCACCGGCAAGTAAGCATCCGCCGGCCCTTTAGATCCAGACCGAGGAGTGGAGCCGTTTCACTCCTCTTTTTTTTCATCCGACCATGATCGCGACAACGGGCGGCCGCAAGGCTTGGCTGAACGGGCTCCTCTTCGTCTTGACGGTCCTGACGACCTGGTTCGCGGGCCTGTTTTTCGCAACGTCCTATCTGGCTTCCGATGGCGGCCCCGGACCAGGCCTCTTCAACGCCCGCGCCTTGGGCTTGGGCCTCCTTTATGCCCTGACCCTGATGACCATTCTCACCGGCCACGAGCTCGGGCACTTCCTGACCTGCCGGCGCTACGGCGTCCAGGCGACGTATCCCTACTTCCTCCCCGGCCCGCCCTTTCTCGGGACCTTCGGGGCGTTCATTCGCATCAAGTCCCAGATCCTCTTCAAGCGCCAGATCTTCGATGTCGGAGCGAACGGGCCGCTGACCGGCTTCGCCTTGGCCGTGCCGGCCCTGGTCCTCGGCCTGGCCTTCTCCAAGGTCGGCCCCATGCCGGCGACCCCCGACACGATCACCTTCGGCGAGCCGCTCCTCTTCAGGGCCATCAGCGCGCTCTTCTTTGGCCGCATCCCCGAGGGATCCACGCTCGTCCTCCATCCCGTAGGTTTTGCCGGCTGGGTCGGTCTCCTGGTCACGGCTCTCAATCTCGTGCCGCTTGGCCAGCTTGACGGCGGGCACATCGCTTACGCGCTCCTCGGCCGGCGGGCCTGGCCCCTGTCCCGCGTCATGGTCGTTTTCCTGGCCGTTATGGGCCTTTACTTCCATCTGACGTGGCTCATCCTGGCGGGGGTCATCCTCTTTTTCGAGTTCCGGACGAAGATGCGCTTGCGGCACCCGCCCGTCCTCGACGAGGACGCGCCGCTCGGCGCCAAGAGGACCATCCTTAGCGTCGTCCTTCTTCTTATTTTCGTCCTGTCCTTCATTCCGGACCCGGTCAAAGGCGTCGGATTGCTCGACCTGATCAAGGGCGCGCCCGGGCCGCTGCGATGACCTGCCGAGGCCGCGAGCGGGCCCTGATTTTTGCACATATTTTGTGGAAAAGCTGTGGAAAAGCGGGCTTCATTTCAAGCCAAGGTCCGCTCTGTCATGCACATAGCGCGGATTGCACAAGAATTCGTCAGGGCCGCAATCCCCGTCTTTTCAGCGAGTTAATAAATCGTTGAAAAGACATATGTTGTGGCGTTAGAATCGGAGGAGCCCGAAGGAGGCTTTTATGGGCGACCAATTCCGCGAGGCCGAGGCGGCCTTTAACGAGCTCCAGGCCCGATTCCACGACCGGAAGATCTCCACCCAGGAATTCACCGACTCCCTGAAGAAGCTCCGCATCAAGGACGACGAGGGGCGTTTTTGGGTCATCGGGCCCCGGAGCGGCAAGTGGTACGCCTTCGAGAACGGCGAATGGGTCGAGGCCAAGCCGCCGTCTCAGCTCGAAAAGAAGGCCATCTGCATCGCCTGCGGCTACGAGAACGACCTCGAGGCCGAGACCTGCGTCCGTTGCGGCCGCCGGTCCGGAGAGGCGGCGGAAGGGACGGCCCCCGAGGAGCTCGCCGGCACCGCGGCGCTCGACGCCCTCCCCGACGCCGGCGCCGCCGGGACCGCGAACGCGGCCCGGGGAACGGGGGTCGCGGTCCGTTCCCTCGACGTCCTGTCCTTTCTCTGGTTCTTCGGCGTCCTCGGGCTCTTCGCCGGCCTGCTCTTCGGCCTCCTTGCCGGCGTGACCGGCCTCTTCTCGGGCTTCATGTCCCGCATGCCGGCCTTCTTCGCCGACCACCAGGGCGATCTCTGGGGCGGGCTGGCCTCGTCCGTGCTCGGCGGCCTCCTGGGCTTCGCGGCGGGCGCGGCGGGCGGCGCTTTGGCGGCCGTCATCTCGAACGGGATCCTGTCGCTGACCGGCGGGCTCAGGTTCCGCCGGCTCTGAGCCGGGCCAGCCCCCACGCGATCTGGCCGAGCGAAAGCGATTCGTCGTTGGGCGAATAGAGGACCGGCCGGAAGACTCGGAAGCCCTTGGCCGCGAGCCGGCGCTCGGCGCGCTCGAGCAGCCGCCGGTTCAGGAAAACCCCTCCCGCGAGAGCGACATCCGTCGTCCCCCGTTCGCCGCGAGCCTTCTCCGCGACCCGGACGATGACCTCGGCCAGAGAATCGTGGAACCTTGCGGCCACGACGGGAACGGCCGTGCCGCGCCCGATGTCTGCGGCCAAGGCCCGGACGAGAGGCGCGAACGAGATCGTCGCCGGGCGCTCGGGGCCGGCGTCGATGAGATCGACCGGATAGAGCCCCCGATAGGCCCTGTCGGCCGCGGCCTCGAAGCGCATGGCTGCCTCGGCCTCGAACTCGAGCCGTTCGGGCGCCGTGCCGGCCAGGCACGAGACGGCGTCGAAGAGGCGTCCGCAGCTCGACGTGAGCGGGCTCCGGAAGCCGCGGCGGACCATCTCGAGGACGGCCGCGCGCCGGGCGGGGCTGACGCCGCGGAGGGCGGCGAGGTCGGGGATCTCGGGGCCGAAAGCCTTGTTGAGCCACGACAGGGCCATCCGCCACGGCTCGCGGGCCGCGAGGTCGCCGCCGGGGAGCGGCACGGGCTCGAACCGGGCCAGGCGCTCGAAGCGGCTGTAATCCGCGAGCAGGAACTCCCCGCCCCACGCCCCGCCGTCGTCGCCGTACCCGTAGCCGTCGAGGGCCACGCCGAGGACCGGGCGCTCCGGCACGTGCCCATGCTCGAGGAGGGGGGCCAGGACGTGGGCATGATGGTGCTGGACCCGGAAGTGGGGAATGCCCATCCGGGCGGCGTAGCGCGTCGTCCGGAAATCGGGATGGAGGTCCGTGATGACGGCCGCGGGCCTGGCGTCGAACAGGCGCAGGAGGTGGGCCAGGGCCTCCTTGAAGTAGCCGTAGTTCCGATAGTCGTCGAGGTCGCCCAGGAACTGGCTGGTGACGACGTAGCCGTTCTTGTAGAGCGAGACGGTGTCCTTGAGCTCGCCGCCGAGGGCCACGAGGACGCGGTCCGTGCGCAGGGCGTCCGGCACCGGCTGCGGGTAGGGGACGTAGCCACGGGCCCGGCGGACGAAGAGGGGGCGGCCGCCGACGGACTTGACCACCGAGTCGTCGGCGCGCATGGCGATCGGCCGGTCGTGGGTCAGGACCGCCTGGCAGAGAGGCCGCACGCCTTCGCGCTCCTCGGTGATGATGGGCGCGTCCTTGGCGTTCGAGCTCGTGGCCACGATGAGGTCGAGGCGCTCGAGGAGAAGATGGTGGAGGGGCGTGTAGGGCAGCATGACGCCGATCTCGTCGAGCCCCGGGGCGATCCCGGGGATGTCCTGCCGCTTCTTGAGGAGCACGATGGGCCGGCGCGGCGAGAGGAGGAGGTCCCTCTCGGCCCGGGAGAACGCGGCGAAGCGGCGCACGACGGCGAGGTCGCGGGCCATGAGCGCCAGCGGTTTCGTGCGGCGGGCCTTGGCCCGGCGCAGGCGGGCGACGGCCGCGGCGTTGAACGGGTCGCACACGAGGTGGTAGCCGCCGAGCCCCTTGACGGCCAGGACCCGGCCGGCCTTGATGAGGGCCGCGGCCTCGGGGATGGCGCCCTTGAGCGTCCGGCCCGAGCGGGCGTCGACGAGCCTGAGGCGGGGGCCGCAGACCGGGCAGGCGATGGGCTGGGCATGGTGGCGCCGGTCGAGGGGATCCTCGTATTCGCGGCGGCAGTCCGGGCACATCGCGAAGCCGGCCATGGTCGTCCGGGGCCGGTCGTAGGGCAGGCCGCGGACGATGGTGTAGCGCGGGCCGCAGTTCGTGCAGTTGGTGAAGGCGTAGTGATAGCGGCGCTCGCCCGGCGTCTCGATCTCGGCGAGGCAGTCGGGGCAGGTGGCGATATCGGGCGAGATGAAGACGAAGCCGGCGCGGTCGCGGGTGGCGCGGATCTCGAAGCCGCGCAGGCCCTCGGGCCGGGCGTGACGGACGTCGAGCCGCGCGATCGCGGCGAGCGGCGGCAGGCCCGCCTTCAAGGCCTTCGGGAACTCCTCGACGGCCCGGCGCGACGGGCCCTCGATGTGGATCTCGACCCCGGAGCCGGCGTTCTCGACCCAGCCGTCGAGGCCGAGGCCGCGGGCCACGCGGTAGACGCAGGGCCGGAAACCGACGCCCTGGACGACGCCGAAGACGGTCAGGCGGGCGGCGGCTTTCACTTCGAGGACCTCCGGCGGGCTTCCTCCCGGCTGTGAACGCAGCCGCAATAGTCCTGGCGGTAGAGCCCGTGGGCCCGGCTCATCTCGACGCTTTTTTTGAAGCCGTCCTTCTTCTTGAAGTCCGATTCCAGGAACGCGACGCCGCAGCGCGCGCCGAACTGGCGGCCGATGCGGTTGAGCACGGCGGCCTTCTTGTGCGGGCTGAGGGTCATGACCGTCGTGAAGGCGTCGAAGCCCTCGCCGGCGGCGCGCGCGGCCGTGCGGCCGAGGCGGATCGCATAACAGACGTCGCAGCGGCGGCCCCGCTCCGGCTCGTCCTTGAACTTGCCCGTCAAACGGATCCAGCCGTCCGGGTCGTAGTCGTCGGCGATGAGACCGACCCCCGACACGAGGGCCACGCGGCGGGCCTCGGCGAGCCGGAGGTCGTATTCCTCGCGGGGCTGGATGTTCGAGTTGGAGAAGAACCCGGTCACGTCGTACGCGTCCTTGAGCACGCCGAAGACGTAGAGGGCGTCGGGGGCGCAGCAGACGTGGACGAGAATGCGGGGCTTGGGCACGGGGCTATTTCAGGTGCTCGAGGCGGGTCTCGAGGTCGGCGATGGCCTTGTTGACGCCGTCGATCTGGAAATAGGTGACGGTCAGCTCCTCATGGTCGAGGCGGGCGTCGTCGAGGATGCGGCCGACGTTCTCGAACAACGGCTCCATGAGCCGCTTGACGTCGACGATCTTGTCCTGGATGCGCTCCTTGGCCCGCTGCCATTCGCGGATCTCGTGCTCCTGGGCCTGGAGCCGCTCCCGGTACTCGCCCTCGATGCGCTCGATCGCGGCGTTGAAGACCCGCACCTGGGCCTCGACCTCCTCGAGGCGCCGGTCGAGCCGGTAGCGCTCCTCCTGGAGCCGCGGGGTCTTTTCGCGCAGGGCGCTGATGAGCCCGGTCAGGGCGGACGCCTTCTCCCGGGCCCGCTCCAAGCGCCCGGCCCGGTCGGATTCGGACGGCCGGCTCGTCGCCTCGAGCTGCCGGATGTCCCTTTCAAGCCCGGCGAGCTGGGCCTCGGACGTTTCGATCTCGCGGAGGGACGACTCGAGGGCCTCCAGGATCTCTGACTTCCGGTTGGCCAGGGCGAGCATCTCTTCCTGGTGCGGACGGCGGGCGCTCTCCTGCTCGGCGATGAGCGCCCGGAAACGCTCCAGGCCGGTCTCGTGCTCGCGGCCGAGGACCTCGATGCGCGAATAGACGTCGTGCCACGTCTTCTGGTGGCGGCCGATCTCCTGGTCGAGCTCGGCCAGCTTGGCGCATTCGTCCTCGATGCAGGAGGCCTGGAGATCCTCGTTCCAGGCCTGCTGGCCGAGCTCGCGCCAGAGCGCGGCCTTCTTCTCCCGCTCCTTCCTGAGCTTGGCCTGGAGCCGGAGGCGGAGCATGTGGCGCTTGGCGCCGGAGAGGAAGGCGCTGATGCGGCGGCGCAGGTCCTTGTCGCGGAGGAAGATGAAGACGACGAGGAGGAGGATGACGCAGAGGAGGAACCAGAGCAGCCAGAACGGGAGCCCCTCGGAAACGGCGGCGGCCGGCGGGGTCTGAGCGAGCGCGTCCACGCTCCCCATTATACTTTCTATTTGAATTGCTTGAACAGCCGGACGAGCGTGTCCTTCGTCATCAGCTCCGATTGGCGGAAGCGGATGACGCCCTTCCTATCGATGACGATCGTGGCCGGGATGTAGTCGCCCGGCTCATAGGCCGTGACGATCTCCCGGGTCGCCATGGCCACGGGGTAGTTGACGCCCGCCTTCTTGATCCAGGCCAGGACGTCCGGGGGGGCGAGCTCGGTGTCGACCGAGAGGCCCAGGATCTCGAGGCCCTCGCCCTTGAGCTCCCGATAGGCCTCGATGAGATCCGGGATCTCCCGACGGCAGGGAGGGCACCAGGTCGCCCAGAAGTTGACGACCAGCACCTTGCCTTTGTAGCCGGCCAGGGTCCGGGTCGTCCCCTGGAGGTCCTGGATCGAGAAATCGGGCGCCAGGACCGCTTCTGCGGCCTTCGGGGCCGGCTGGGCGCATGCCATGACGGCCGCGGCCAGGGTCAGCGCCGCCGCGATGATCGTGATCTTCCGGCTGGGATCGCTCATGCGCAGCCTTTCATCAGACGCTCCCAGCGCTGGTCGACCTCCGCCTGGACGGTCGCGACCTGCTCCGGCGTCAGATGCCTGAAACGTGCTTGGAGCCGCAGGTATTCGTCAACCGGCTTGCGGTCCTTGATCTTCAGGTTCAGAGTCGTCTTCTCGCCGTTCTCGATCTCGAAGAGAGGGAAGTAGCCGTTCTGGACGGCCAGCCGGGCCAGCTTGACCGTGTCCTCCGGCCGGCTCTTCCAGCCCGTCGGGCAGGGCGCGTAGACGTGGAAGAAGCGCGTCCCCTTGATCTCCTTGGCCTTCTTGAACTTCTTGACGAAGTCCTCGGGGTAGGCGACGCTGGCCGTGGCGATGTAGGGGATGCGGTGGGCGGCCATGATGGCCACGATGTCCTTCTTCGGCCGGCTCTTGAAGTGCTTGACCGGCGTCGTCGTCGTCCACGCGCCGTAGGGCGTCGCCGACGACCGCTGGATGCCGGTGTTCATGTAGGCTTCGTTGTCGTAGCAGACGTAGATGATGTCCTCGTTCCGCTCGGCCGCCCCCGACAGGGCCTGGATGCCGATGTCGAAGGTGCCGCCGTCCCCGGCCCAGGCCACGACCGTCGTCTCGCCGTCGCCCGTCATCTCCAGGCCGGCCTTGACGCCCGTCGCCGTCGACGCGGCCGTCTCGAAGGCGCAGTGGTAGATCGGCACGTCCATGGACGAGTAGGGGTAGGGCCCGTCGATGACGGCCCAGCAGCAGGCCGGGATGCAGAGGATGGTCTTCTGCCCGAGGGCCTTGAGCATGTAGCGCATGGCCAGCGTCGCGCCGCAGCCCTGGCATGCCAGGTGGCCGCAGGCCATCAGCTCGTCGGCCGGCAGGGTCATCGTGAACTTCTTCTCTTTCTTGACTTCGGTGCTCATTTCTTGACTCCGATCCAAACGATCTCCTCTTCGGCCTTGTCCTTGGCCAGGGCGTCGGCCGCGACCTCTTTGAACGAGTCGACCGTGATGTCGCGCCCGCCGAGACCGGCGATGTAGCCGAAGAGCGGCGGCATGCCCGCCCGGCCGTAGACCGCGGACTTCACCTCCTGGTAGAAGATGCCGCCCGCGCCGTAGGAGCAGTTGCGGTCGACGACGGCCGCCTTCCTGACCTTGGCCAGGACCTCGCGGACGCGGTCGAAGGGGAAGGGCCGGAAGACCTTGATGCGCAGGTTCCCGGCCTTGAGCCCTGAGGCCCGCAGCTCGTCGACCGCGACCCGGGCCGTGTAGCCGGCCGTGCCCGAGGTGACGAAGACGAAGTCGGCGTCGTCGCAGCGATAGGGATCGACGAGGCCGAGGCCGCGGCCGAAGATCTTTCCGTACTCGCGGCCGGTCTCCTCGATCAGGGCCGGCGCCTGTTCCATGGCCTTCTCGAGCTTGTAGCGGAGCTCCATGTAGTGCTCCGACCCGGTCAGGCCGCCGAAGGCCCGCGGGTCCGCCGGGGTCAGCTTGATCTCGGGCTTGAACGGCGGCAGGTACCGGTCCACGAGCGCCTGGTCCGGGACGTCGACGACCTCGTAGGTGTGCGAGAGGGCGAAGGCGTCGAGGATGACCATGGCCGGGATCATCAGCCGCTCGGCGACCTTGAAGGCCTGGATGACCGTGTCCACGACCTCCTGGTTCGAGGCGCAGTAGAACTGCATCCAGCCCGTGTCCCGCTGCGAGAGGCTGTCGTTCTGGTCGGTCCAGATCGACCAGCCCGGGGCCATGGAGCGGTTGACGTTGCCCATGACGATCGGGTGCCGCCCGCCGGCCGCCCAGTGGAGCATCTCGTGCATCAGCGCCAGGCCCTGGGACGACGTGGCCGTGAAGGCCCGGGCCCCGGCCACCGAGGCGCCGATACAGGAGGCCATGGCCGAGTGCTCGGACTCGACCTTGATGAACTGGGCGTTGAGGGTGCCGTCGGCGCACATCTCCGAGAGCAGCTCGACGACCTGGGTCTGGGGCGTGATGGGGTAGGCGGAGACGACCTGCGCCCGGGAGAGCATCGCGCCGTAGGACAGCGCGTGGTTGCCCATGATGACTTTTTTCATTTCCGCTCCTCGACCATGACGATGCACTTCTGCGGGCATTCCTCGGCGCAGATGCCGCAGCCCTTGCAGTAATCGTAGTCCACGACCGGCCACTCGTCGACGACGTCGATGGCGGGCTCGGGGCAGAACTTCCAGCAGATGCCGCACTTGATGCACTTGCTGCGGTCGACCTCCGGCCGGATGTTCCGCCAGGCC
>Ga0172364_10000093_pt1 | contig 48715 bp, 47 predicted proteins | sample LakKivSesite10cm_FD_114545 | JGI IMG/M metagenome (GOLD analysis project Ga0172364, IMG submission 114545) | Sediment microbial communities from Lake Kivu, Rwanda - Sediment site 10cm | ecosystem: Environmental > Aquatic > Freshwater > Lake > Sediment | place: Rwanda: Western Province, Lake...
ACATCAATTGAAAGCTGTGCAGAAGGTGAAAGAGATTCTTTTCTGTAGAGTCCCCCATTAACTGCGTTCAGCCATGCTGAATCTGATTCTTCATGCGTAATAGAAATGAATTTCGGCATTAGTGCAATGGGTGCATCTCCAACAATCCTGTTTTCTTTCAGTGCCATGCCCTTATCAACGGCATCTTTCATGTATTTTATCAAATCATCAGAAACATTCGCTTGAGGCATTCTTTCCCACCCTGTTTTTCACCATTTCTATTCTTTTCTCTTAGGAAGATAGCGGATTAAGAAACTTCACTATTTAAATCTTTCTATATTTACTATTATATAGGAGTAAATACTTGCTAAATTAAGGATTAAATTTATATACCACGCTGTTCTTCCAGCCGGCATGGAAAACATCCTTTTTATGGACCTCGATGATACTTTCATATATACTGCTTATCATTATAAGGCTGCCGATGCTCATGAACTGCAGTATTTTGTAGATTTCTTCAGGGGAGATATTTCTGGATTGGAAGAAATACTCAAAAAAGAGGAAGAGCTTGACAAGGAAAATGTGAAAAAATTCGGTTTTACCATGCCAAGGTTTCCTACATCATGGGTTCAAACCTTCAAGTATTTCTGCGATAAAAATGGGAGAAAGTATTCAAAAAAGAATTTGATAGAAGTTGAATCTCTTGCAAAAATAGCATTCCAAATTGAAAATGACATAAAGCCTAACACAGCAGAAGTATTGGATTTCCTATTAGAGCAAAAGGATGAGCTTATACTTTATACAAGAGGCGATTATGAGCACCAGATTGCAAAGGTAAAAGCAAACGACTTGGACAAGTGGTTTAGTGAAGATAGAATTGTTGTAGTGCCAAACAAGACTCCTGAGTTTATTAGAAAACTTGTGGGAAACAGAAAGAAAGATAAGGTCTATGGCATTGGAGATTCATATACTTCAGACATAGTTCCTGCCATAGAGGCTGGAATAAAAGCAATCTACATTCCTGCAGACACATGGGCTTATGAGAATCACAACAATAGCTTGGAAGAGGCGAAAAAATCCAAAAAGGTGATTGTTCTGAAAGACATAATTGAACTTAAGACAAGATATGACGAAATATTTAAAAATAATTTGAAAGATAATTGAAAAATAGCAAAATTCTTCTGATAAGTTTTTTAACAGGATTTTCAAAAAGAAAAATTTTCAACAAGAATTTCTGTAAATGCTTTAATATATTAAGTTCTCTAAATGCTGTTAGTGAATCGTTGCTTTAAGCAAACGCTGTAACTGCAATAGAAATTATGAATGTTAGATAGAGCAGCAGCAATCCAATGCCTTCTTTCCAGCTTATCTCTTTTTTGTTGAGGAAAAGTATTGCGATAAAAACAGAGGTTATCATGAAAGACATTCCACTCATAAACATTTTTATATTGAGCAATATCGGGCTTATTAGCGCTGCAATTCCGAGAATTAGGGAAATATTCACAACAACACTGCCAAGGATATCTCCAAAGCCAATTTCCTTATGCCCCTTTATTACAGACCTTGTCTCCATGGTCAGCTCAGGTAGGGTTGTGCCTATTGCGACAAAAGTCAGCCCTATCAAGTATGCAGGAAAATTCAGTAATGTAGCTAATTTTACTGCAGAAGCAACAAGGTATTTAGCACTTAAAAGTATGAAAGGAACTGCCAATACAAATATTATCATGTCTCTATACATCTGTTTAAATAAAATATCACTCTTTATCTTTCCCCTGCGCTTTTCTTCCTTCCAGAGCCTTGAAAGATAGACTGCGAAACCGCAAAGCATGATGAAGCCGTCAATTCTTGAAAATACCCCATCAATTCCCAAAAACATTGGAAGCAAAATTAAGAGCATTATTGGCAGCATTGTTTTTTGCATCAGTTTGCCCTTCACTTTTATGTGCCTTCCAACTATTGCCATAACTCCAAGAACTACTGTTACATCAAGGATGTTTGCACCTATCAGGTCTCCCAAGACAAGCTGGCTTGTTGCCATTAGCTGAATGGAGCGGGCTGCCAGCGAGCCTATGATGGCTGTTGTCAATTCAGGAATAGATGTGCCTATTGAAACAGTGACTAAGCCAATGAAGTATTCAGAAAATCCAATCTTCTTTGCAAACCTGCTCACAGCTCCTATGGCATAGTCAGCTGACTTCACAAGAACTACTATGCTCACGATTGCAATTAAAATCTCTCTTAATAACTCTACATTCAGCATTGGGCATCACAAATTTTTAATTTTATTTGTTGCCATGTATTATGCATTTAATATGTTTTTGATTTTAGTTTGCATTTTAATTGTATTTTGCATTTCAATTGCATTTTAGCTGTTTTTATTCTAATTATTCCCATTCTAATTATTTTTTAATTTGTTCAAAATTATTTATTCAGATAATTCTTATTCTGACGATTTTTTATTTGAGCAATTTATTTTCTAATTTAGTTTTGGTTATAGCTCTTATGAAGAGTTTTATGAGTTCTCCAACTAATATTAGCATTGCTGAACTTCCTATGATGATAAGCCAGTCGTTTAATGTTAAAGGAACAATCTCAAAGATTGAGTTTAATTTGCTGTAAATGAGTATCAATTGGAATGCTATCGAAACCATTATTGAATATATCAGATACTTGTTTGAGAAAATTCCTGTCTTGAACAGTGATCTGTCAGCAGACCTGCAGTTAAGCACATTGAACATCTGAAGCATTACCATCGTTGTGAAAGCCATTGTCCTTGCATATCGCAGATTAGGTAGATACATGTTGAATATCCACAGAGTGCTCACCATCATAAAAATGCCTATTATTAGCATTATTATAAAATCATGTGAACTAATTATGTTCTCTTTTGGATTTCGGGGCTTTCTCTTCATTATTTCCTCGTCTGGCGGGTCTATGCCCAAAGCAAGTGCAGGCAGTCCGTCTGTTGCAAGATTTATCCAAAGTATCTGTATTGCTATGAGCGGAAGTGGAAGATTCAGTAGGATTGCAACAAAGATTGTGAGCACCTCTCCTAAATTGCTGGATAGCAGATACCTCACAAACTTTTTGATGTTGTCATAGATTATTCTTCCCTCTTCAACAGCATTGACTATGGATGCAAAGTTATCATCAGTAAGCACCATGTCAGAAGCCTCTTTTGCAACATCAGTGCCTGTTATGCCCATTGCAATTCCGATATCTGCCTTTTTCAGCGCAGGAGCATCATTGACGCCATCTCCAGTCATTCCAACTATGTATCCCTTTTTCCTTAGCGCGTCTATTATCCTGAGTTTGTGCTCTGGGCTGACTCTGGCATATATGGCTATGTCTTCAACGGCATTATCCAAATTCTCAATCTTGTCAAGCTCCTCTCCAGTAATCGCCTTGCCTTCTATGCCAAGCTCTTTTGCAATTGCCACTGCAGTTGTCTTATGATCTCCTGTTATCATCACAACTTTGATTGAAGCATCTCTGCATTTCTGAATTGCTTCCTTCACTTCCTTTCTTGGAGTGTCTATCATTGCCTGAAGCCCTATGAAAACAAGGTCTGTTTCAATACTCTTCTCAGATTTTTCTTTTAATGCTTTTTCATCGATTTCCTTGAATGCAAATCCAAGAACTCTGAGCGCCTCTAAAGCGAATCGCTCGTTTATCTCCAAGATTCTTTTTCTTTCTTTATCATTCAATTTTATGATTTTTCCATTAACGAGAATCCTGTTGCATCTGCGTATAACAATGTCAGGAGCTCCCTTTACATAGGCAACGAGTTTTTTTCTAACAGTTTTTTTGCTATCCTGTATAGAATGAATTGTTGTCATAAGCTTTCTATTAGAATCAAAAGGTATTTCATCCACTCTGGGAAATTCCTTCTCCAGTTGCGGCTTTTCAATTCCATATTTTTTTGCAGAGACAAGCAGAGCTATTTCAGTGGGGTCACCGCTAATGCTCTCACCAATTGAGGAATCATTGCATAATGCTCCTATTTCTAGCAGCTGCAAAAGCCCCTTTGTCTTTTCAGAAAACTTTCCCTCTGTAGAATAGCCCTCGCCGCTTACTTCAACAAACTTGTTATCTACAAATATTTTCTTGACAGTCATCTCATTGCAGGTGAGAGTTCCTGTCTTGTCTGAACATATGACTGTAACGCAGCCAAGTGTCTCAACAGCAGGCAGTTTTCTTATGAGTGCATGGCGCTTTATCATCCTCTGCACTCCCACAGCCAGAGAAATAGTGACGACAGCAGGAAGCCCTTCAGGAAGTGCTGCTACTGCCAGAGAAACCGCAGTTATGAACATGTCGATAAATGATTTTTGTTTGAAGACAGAAAGCTCAAAATTCTTTAGCAGTTCCAGAATGTGGGGATCTTTCATTATTTGTGATAAGAAAACTATAAAGCAAATTATTATCACAAGATAGCCCAGAAACACCCCCAATTTCTTTAGTCTTTTTTGCAGAGGAGTTAGTTCGTTCGCTTCAGAGGTTACTATTCTTGCAATCTTCCCAATCTCAGAAAGCATGCCTGTTGCAGTTACAACTGCCTTCCCCCTTCCTTTGGTTATGGTTGTGGCAGAAAACACCATATTGCTTCTGTCTGCAAGAATTTTTGTCTTATCCAGTTTTTCAGTGCCCTTCTGAACAGGAGTTGATTCTCCGGTCAAGGAAGCTTCTTGGCTTTCAAGGTTTATCGCCTCAAGAAGCCTGGCGTCTGCTGGCACTATCATTCCAGTTTCTAAAATTATGATGTCTCCTAGCACGAGCTCAGAAGCATCTATTTCAAACCTTTTGCCTTCTCTTAAAACTGTTGCTTTTTGGCTTGCAAGTTTTCGCAAGGCTTCGATTGAGCGCTCTGCGTTGTATTCCTGTACAAATCCGAGAATTGCATTCAATACGAGTATTATTAAAATGACTATGGCATCGACATACTCACCTATTAATGCAGAAATTAATACTGCGATTATAAGAATAATTATTATAAAATCCTTGAACTGACTTAGAAATATCTTCAGAGGATTTATCTTCTTTTCCTGTTTAAGTATATTAGGGCCGAAATGCTGCAGTCTTGACCTTGCTTCTGCTTCAGATAATCCGTTCAAAGAACTTTTTAAGGATTCCAGAGTCTCTTTTACATTCTGAGCATAATAGAAATTTTCCACGCTATCCCTCTTTTTTATAAAACATTGTAACCTGGGATATAAAAGTTTTCCTATTGCAAATGACAGTTGGTGCAATTTATGTAAAAAATGCAAAAATTATATAAACGCATTGCTAAAAATAATATTATAAAAATTAGTGATAAAAATCAGTAATAAAAAGGAAAATAAAAATACTAAGAAAAAAGAGTGCTAATATAAAAAGAATAAATATATAAAAAACAGAAACGTGATGCTTTTGAAAACCAAAATAAGCGCAATCCTTCTTGTGCTTCTTTGCACTGTTTTTACTTCAATAGGGCAGGTGCTTTTCAAGACGGGCTCAAAAAACCTTGCTCTTAATCTGCATCTTTTAATAACGAATTATCCGCTCATCTTGGGATTGCTTTCCTATGCCATCGGTGCCTTCATCCTGATAGTTGCTCTGAAGAAGGGAGAACTTTCAGTTCTTTATCCTTTTATCTCCATGAGCTTTGTGTGGGTAAGTTTTCTCTCAGTAAAATACCTTTCAGAGCATATGAGCGCATTTAAATGGGCGGGCATCTTTGTGATATTTTTGGGAATCAGCTGCATAGGTTTTGGCAGTAAGAGCAGAGAAGAAAAAAGCAAGATAAAAAGAAGGGCAGATAAAAAAAGGAATAATAAAAATAAATGGACGAAAAAGAATTGATGAAAAAGGAAAATTAGCATATGTAAGTATAATAATCAGAAACAATGGATAAAAAATAAGGAGAGCACAAGATGATAATTGTAGGCATTTTACTGGTTGTTTTGGCAACGCTGATAGGTGCTTCCGGCTCGCTTCTCTTGAAGAAGGGCTCTGGGACCGCCTCATTCAATATCATGCAGATATTAAGAAACAAATATCTTGTTTTGGGCTTGCTGCTGTATGGATTATCGATAATTCCCTTCATAATCGGGCTGAAGTTCGGTCCCCTTTCAATGCTGTATCCCTTTACTTCACTGTCTTATATTTGGGTTTCCCTGCTTTCAATGAAATATCTTAATGAGAAGATGAATCTTTTAAAGTGGCTTGGCGTGCTTTTTATATTAACCGGCGTCAGCTTAATAAGTGGGGGATGAATAATAAAATAGAAGCATAATAAATATGCAGGATTGTGGGATAAAAATAAATAATAAAAAATATAAAGAGAATAAAAATCAAATAGCAAAAGTCAGCCAGAAAAATATCCAGTCAATGTTTAGCCAATGGAAAAATGGATAAAATGCACAAAAGATTTCATGCAAGAAAGCGGATAGATGCACAAAACCAAATATTTGTAATTTCCCTTGGTGGCTCCATAATCGTTCCTGAGGAGATTGATGTGAAATTTCTGAACGAATTTAAAAATATAATATTAAAGCATATCAGATTAGGGAAAAAGTTCATAATCATTGCAGGTGGAGGCAGAACTGCAAGAATCTATATGAATGCTGCTGAAAAAATAGTTAAACTAAATGATGAAGACAAGGACTGGCTTGGAATTCATGCAACAAGATTAAATGCTCATCTCTTATTGACAATTTTTAAGAAATATGCATACCCAAAAGTCATCAAGAACTTGAATGAAAGATTAAAATTCAGAAACAAAATTTTTGTAGCAGCAGGCTATCAGCCTGGCTGCAGCACTGATTATGATGCTGTGCTTCTGGCAAAAAATTTCAGCGTGAAAAAAATAATAAACATCAGCAACATAGATTATGTCTATGATAAAGACCCTAAAAAGTTTAAAGATGCAAAGCTGATTAAAGAAATTTCCTGGAAAAATTTCAGGAAGATTGTCGGCAATAAGTGGGACCCTGGCTTAAATGTGCCATTTGACCCTGTTGCCAGCAGAGTTGCTCAGAGGCTTAAGATGAGGGTTTTCATAATAGGCAAGGAGTTGAAGAATTTCAATGCTCTTCTAAATGGAAGGGATTTCAAAGGCACTGTAATTTATTGAAGAAATAAGCAAGTAATAAAGTGCTGGTGTTCTTCTATAAAAAAATACGTTGACATAAAATAAAAAAATATTATTAAGAAATATTAGAAATTTAAGAAATGATTATTGGAAATTTAAGAGATATTAGAAATCATCAAAGCTTTATTTATTTCTTATCAAAACGACAATATAAAATTTCAACGACTATTAACAATTATTAAAATTATTAGAAATTTAGAATATCCTAAGCCCTGAGTCCTGCAACTTCAATAGCTTTTCCCATTCAGTATCTACAAATTTTTGAATTTCTGCAATCTCGCCTTGCTCAAGATGCTCAAATCTGTTTTGCATCTGTAAGTAATCGTCAACTGGAATTGATTTTACAGGCTGCTTTGTAATCTTTAGAACGCCATTTTCTATCTCATAAAGAGGAGTTATCTTTGTATTAAATGCTGTTCTCGCTATTTTTATTGTCTGCTCGCTTGAGAACTTCCAGCCAGTTGGGCATGGCGAAAATACCTGCACATAGCTGACTCCTGGCTTTGTAAAGGCTTTCTTTACTTTTTGGAAGAAGTCCTGCAGTTCTGAAATATTTGCTGTTGCGACATAGGAATTATGGGCTGCCATTATAAACGGCATATTCTTTACAGATTGCTGCTTGCCGTGAATTTTTGTTCCAAACGGGCTTGTTGTTGTAGAAGCGAATTTAGGAGTTGCTCCGCTTCTTTGAATTCCTGTGTTCATATAGGCTTCATTGTCATAGCAGACATAAGTGAATTTATTGCCCCTCTCTGCTGCACCGCTTAATGACTGAAGCCCGATGTCAAAAGTGCCCCCATCTCCGCCAAGCACCAGAATATTTGTTTCAGTCCTCTTTCCAATTTTTTTTAGAGCAGCATCAATTCCAGAAGCCACAGCAGAGGCATTTTCAAAAGCAGAATGTATCCATGGAAGTTTCCAGGCACTCTGTGGATATGGCGAGCTGACGACTTCCAGGCAGCCTGTTGCGCTCACAACAATTGAATTGCGGCCTGCTGCTTTTAGGGCGTATCGCGCTATTATTGCTGCTCCGCAACCTGCGCATGCCCTGTGCCCTGATGCAAAAAATTCCTCTTCAGGCATTCCCATGATCATTCTGACCAACTTTTTTCATGTATGATTATTTCATCTGTGTTTATTATTTTATCAATAATAATGATTTTTGAAATATTTTTTATTCGTAATTTATGTTACTTGTTTTATTGGCTGCATTTATAAAATCCATTTCTCACTTAATTCATTTTTTTCTGAAAGCTCAAACATTTCTTTTATATCCTGCGGCGTGATATCCTTTCCTCCAAGCCCTGCTATGAAGCCGTTTATCCTAATTGCCCCCTTGCAGACAGCTTTCATTTCAGTGTAAAGAGCCCCGTAGTTGCCTAATGATGTGTTTCTGTCAAGAACAGCTAATGCCTTGAGTTTTTCAGAAACTTTCAGCAATTCCTTTTCTGGGAAGGGTCTGAATGCCCTTATTTTTATCATCCCATATTTCTTTCCCTGTTTTCTCATCTCATCAATTATTGTTCTAATTGTTCCACAGACAGAACCCATTGCAACAATTGCATATTCTGCGTCTTCCGTCTTGTAGGTTTCTACAAGTCCGTCTCCATAGCTTCTTCCAAAGCTTTTCTTGAAATCAGTATGTACTTTCTTTATTATTTGAATTGACTGCTGCATTGCATCCTGCTGCATCTTCTTGAAGCCCATGAATGTGTCAGGATATGCTATTGGCCCAAAACTCATCGGCTTTTTAGGTTCTAATTTGTAAATTGGTTTGTAGTTTGGAAGGAACTTGTCAATTTTTTTCTGCTCTGGAATTTCAACTGGTTCAAAGACGTGCGATAAAGTAAAGCCGTCAAGGCATACCATTGCTGGCAATAACACTTTTTTATCCTCTGCAATCTTGTATGCCATTATCACTGTGTCAAATGCCTCCTGAGCACTCTCAACATAAAACTGCAGCCAGCCGGAATCTCTTTCAGAAATTGAGTCCTGCTGGTCATTCCATATATTAATCGGCGCGCTTAATGTTCTGTTGGCAACAGCCATCACAACTGGCAGTCTCATTCCAGAGGTAATAAACAGGACTTCATGCATTAATGCAAGCCCTTGGGATGAAGTAGCTGTAAAAACCCTTACTCCAATTGCAGATGCTCCTAATGCAGCGCTTATCGCACTGTGCTCTGACTCGACAGGTATCATCTCTGAATCGAGTTCAGCGTCATTTATCATTGAGGCAAGTTTTTCCACTATGTGAGTTTGAGGAGTTATTGGATACATTGGAATGACTGCTGGCCCGCACATTTTCACAGCAGTTGCTACAGCGTCGCTTGCTTCCATTACCTTTTTCATTTTGCTTTTCTGACAACTCATTATTAATTTAATGCATTGGCACTATTTTTCTGTTCATTTCTTTTTCTTTTTTCCTTTCTGTGCTTTTATTTTTCCAACGCTAGTCTCTTCTGAAATCCAGTCAAGATACTCTTCGCTGCCCTGCTCTACATTAAAGCTTATTATGCATGGCACCTCGTAAGAATGCATTGTCTTGGCTGCTTTTTCAACTTTAGGATATTGACTTTTGATTGTTTTTGCTATCAACACAAATTCCTCTGTCTTGTCTATTTCGCCCTTCCACCAGAACATGCTGCTGATGGGAAATATGTTTGTGCATGCTACAAGTCTTTTTAGCAGAAGGAATTCAGCTATCTTCTCTGCCTCGTCCCTGTCTCTGCAAGTTATATAAATTACACAATGCTCCTGGTTTTTTTCCATTCCTCTATCTCACCGCTCCTTTTTCTTCTCTGGCGCAGGAGCATAATCTGGTTTGGGATTTCGCCTATTTCATCCTCCTTGAGCGTTATTTCTGCTCCTTTTTGTGAAGTTATTATCTCTATTGTTCTTTTGAACTTGTCATAATTAAGCCTTAACACTCCTCCGAATTCAGGAGCGTATTTCGCAGTCAATCTGTTTGAAAAGCGCACTACGAGTTTTTCAAAGTCCTTTTCTTCTTTTGCCAGATCCTGTAAGAAAGAAATGTCTTGCTTTGAATCTCTCTTAAGTTTTTCTAATTCCTCTTTTTTCATTTTCTTCACCAGCTTGTTTACTCTTTATCTATTTTTCTTCTTTCACCATTTTTATGATTTTTAATGGGCACTCTGCTGCGCAGATGCCGCATCCCTTGCAGAATTCATAATTGATTTTTATTTTGGGGGAAATTGCATTTTCAGGGCAGAACGCCCAGCAGATTCCGCACTTGGTGCATTTTTTAGTATCTATGACTGGCTTAAGGGTGCGCCAGTCTCCTGTCTTGTTTTTCACAGTGGAGCCTGGTTCTTCTATAACTGCGCCTATTGTGAGCTTGACTTTGCACTTTTCCTTGTCTGAATTTCTGCTTTTTTTTATTACTCTCATTTTATGCTCTCATTTTAAAATTCTGAATGAGTTAAAATAATGAATGCACATAAATAAATATCTTTGGGCTAAAGCCCAAAGTACAATAAAATGCAAAGCATTTTATGTACAAAAAATCTTCGATTTTTTTGTATTCTGGCAATTTTTGATAAATTATTAAAATACGTGATAAATAATTATTATTAACGACTATTATTAACTATAAATAATTATTATTTAATTATCATAACAAATGTCATAAATATTTATTAAATAATTATTCAATTGAATCATAAATATTATTCAATTAATCATCATTAAATTAATTTTTAATTAATTATTTTAATTAACCATTATTTTTCTGCGTTTGATTGACACTATTGTGAGCTATTATATTATGAGCTATTATTTTCTATCCTTGACATTATTGCAAATCTCAAATATGCGCTCAACTGCTTTTGTGTTTTTTGCTAATAAATTCTTGTCAGTGAAAACATCAGCCAGTCCTTTTATCACTGCTTCTTTTGATATTTCTAAAGTGAATGCTGAGAATGCTGCAACCATTGCGGTATTCACTATATTTGACTTGAAAATTTCTAATGCTATTGAGCTTGCATCTATTGTGAATGTTTTTACGCCGTTTGTTTCAAGGTCAGACGGTTTTTTGTTAGTGTTTATTATCAGCATTCCTTTATTTTCATACAATTTTTCAAGGTCAACTGATTTCAGGAGTGTTGAGTCAAAGATTATGACATAATGTGGATTGTAAACCTGGCTTCTAAGGTTTATTGGATTGTCAGATATCCTGCAGAATGCCTGGACTGGAGCGCCTCTTCTTTCGACTCCGAAGTTTGGAAATGCCTGGCTCTGTTTTCCGTCGTAAAAAGCGGCATAGGCAATTAGCTGCGCTGCTGTAACAGCTCCTTGGCCTCCCCTTCCATAGATCACAATCTCTTTTAACTGTGAATCAAACTGTAAATTTGAACTATCACCCATTTTAACGTCCATTCTAACACGTATATGCATCATTTATAAATTTTTCTTTCTGCAAACAGATTGTAAACCCGCAATTGTTTTATAATTTATCGCATTTGACGTCCTTCTAATATCAACCTTTTGGAAAAGTGCTTATTTTCATTCAAAAAATGCACTTGTGAGAATAGTATTATGCATTAAAAAAACAAATTGCGGATAAGTTTATAAATAATATTGATAAAATAATAAAAAGAGATGCTCAGAAAAAATAAAAGAGGGAATATTCTTGTCTTATTTCTTACTATCACATCCATAATAGTTTTTACCATGCTTTTTGTATCTCTTTACACGAAAGAAAAAAAGATGACAGCAGGAATAGGCAGCGAACAGTTAAAGATTTTGAGAGCCTACCAAAAGGGCGAAAAAACCCTTTTGTACATAGACCTTTCAGCAAGGTATTCGGCATACTCTTCTGTAATAGAGCTTTCAGAAAAAGGAGGAATTCTTTATTCAGAATGCGGCTCTTACAATGGAGTCAGATACTGGAGCAAAATAGAAGGAAATGCTCAAAAAGAATGCTATCCAAAAATAGATGAAATAAATGAAAATTTTAAAAACATCTTTGAAAAAAATCTAAACTCCTATTTTTCAGCTTATACTGATGTAATTATGCCTTCTGCAAGAGACTATGATTTTTATCTCAGTGAAGATGCCAATAAAATTGAGTTAGTTGGAAAGGCGCATAACAAGCTTGCAATTGCTCTTCAGGCATTAGAAGCTGCTGAGTTGGGAACTGCACTCAGCTGGCCTGTCAGTGAAAATTCTGACGGTTCGTTGAATGTTGATTCCTGCTTTGGACCCAGGAATTTTGCGGGCAGTCTGATGCATCATGGCATAGATATTGCAGAGCGTGCTGGCGAACCGGTATTTGCAGTTGCTGATGGAAAAATCATTGGATATTCTGACAAATGCACAGAAGTCTGCGTATATGATGAAAGCAAAGGCGGCTGGCAGAAGGAATGCAACTGCGGCGACTATGGAAACTATGTATTGATACAGCATAATGGTTTTCAGACAAGATATGCTCATCTAAGCAAAGTAATCAAGAAAAATGGAGAAGTCAAGAGAGGAGACATTATAGGAAAGGTTGGAAGCACAGGACATTCTACAGGGTCTCACCTGCATTTTGAAGTGATTCTGAATGGTGTGCCAGTCAACTCCATGTGTTTCTATGACAGCTCAAATCCGAAGTTCAAGTTTGATGAAAGCGATGGAAGCTGCAAAAATCCTGAGCGCGAGTGCAAAAATGTTAAACCTATTGCAACTGCTTCTCAATCAACTGCAGCAATTCCAGTTCCAGTTCCGGTAACGCCTGCTCTTCCTAAAGAGGTTCCGCCTATAGAAGAAGATTACAGCGGGGTATCATATTCAATAAATCCGTCTTTCAGGCAAACTATAACATATGATTTTTCAGCATATCTAAATACAGTTGAAAAGGCAAAGCAAATCGTTGCTTCATGCTCTGGAAAATCCTTTTTTGAAAGGGATGATTGCATCAATAACTTGGTTTCAGGATTTTCAGATGCTGAACTTGGTTGGAAATTCTCAAAGGTGGAATCTGTTAAAGCACTTTCTGAACCTTTTTTTGATTATATTGCAAAATGCAGTTCTTCTGACTCTGATTGCTATTGCCTGTCTGATGAGAATGTATTTCCAGGCGGTACAAATGAAATTGCAATTAATGGCGATAATGTTGGAATTTCAGAATCCTTTACTGGTGACCAGCCAGAATTTATGCAGGTTCAGCTTACGCTTAAAGCAGAATATGATAAAGAAGGGAATCTTGAAAAAGCATATCTTGAATTTGAAAGGAACGGCATTATGGAAACATGGAATGCTGATGATGTAAGGATTTACATCTATTCTGGAAAAATCATGTTTGTAAAAAAGGATGTCTTTGAAAATGTGGATAATAAATTCAGCAACAGGAAGTGCAATCCTCTGCCTTCAGAATACAACTTCATTGTTACTGATAAAAAGCACAGCGTTCCTTATTATGATGCAATAGCAAAAAAGTTTGAATACAAGAATCCGGAAATAATATTTGCTCTTGAGATAGGATAATAAAAATAAAAAAACAGTTTAAGGCAATGCTCATAATTGAGATTAATTCTTTTCATTATTGGTCAGCAAACAATTATCTTTTTATGAACAATATTTGTTAATATTTTAACAATCTAATTTAAGCAAAAAAACAACATTCCTCTCTTCTTCTGCTTAAGATAATGTATTCATGCATTTTTTAAGGCTGGGAAAACGAATATTCTTATAGAGATATTTTTATTCTTATAGAGATATTCCAATAGCAAATTTTATAACATACAAGTTTTTGCTGATGATATCATGTTCAAGATTAAATTTGAGGATTCAAAATCAGATGCCAGAACCGGAGTTCTCAAGACAGCACACGGACTTATAAAAACCCCTTTCTTCATGCCTGTAGCCACAAAAGCAGCACCCAGGTTTGTTTCCCAGGAGGAAGTAAAGAAGATGGGAGCAGATGCGATAATATGCAATGCATTCATACTCTCGCTTATGCCTGGAGTTGATGTGATAAAGCAGGCAGGCGGAATTCACAAGTTCATGAAATTCAACAAGTCAATATTCACTGATTGTGGCGGTTTCCAAATCCTTAAGGAAAGCTTCTTCTTGGGCACAAAAGATGAAGGCATAAAATTCAAGTCTCCTTTTGACGGTAAGAGGATGCTTCTAACCCCTGAGAAAATCATTGAGATACAGAAGGAAATTGGTTCTGATGCTGCAATGACTTTGGACTATTGCCCTGCTTACGGGCTTTCCTATGAGCAGACTCTTGATTCTATGAAGAAAACCCACCTTTGGGCTGAGAGGAGCAAAAAAGCCCATGCCTCTCATAAGCAGCTTCTTTTCGGCATCGCACAGGGTGGCTTCTTCAAGGACTTAAGAATTGAAAGCACGAAGTTCATAGACAGCCTTGACTTTGACGGCATATCTCTTGGAGGACTGTGCATTGGCGAGCCAAAAAAATTGACCTATGAAATGATTGATTGTTCCATAAGATATGCTGCAAAAGAAAAGCTAAAATACATAATGGGAGTTGGAAGCCCGGATGATATTGTTAAATGCGTGTCATACGGCATAGATGCCTTTGACAGCATCTTCCCTGTAGAGACTGCAAAGCACTCGACAATGTTCACATGGGATGGAAAGATAAGCATTGACAGCAGGAAGTATAAGCATGATTTTTCTCCATTAGATGAAAAATGCAACTGTTTTGTCTGTAGAACTTTTTCAAAAGCTTACTTGTATCACTTGGCAAAAACGCAGGAGCCCCTGGGCTTCAGATTGAGGGTTTATCATAATCTCTATTTTGTGCAAGAGCTTATGCGAAAGATCAGGGAATCTATAAAAAAAGGTTCTTTTGCAGAATTCTCAAGAGAGATTCAGCAGAAGTTCTCAAGAAATAATTCTGAAAATTAAATAATGCTGGGAATTAGGAAAATGAGTAAAAAAGGAAAATGAGCAGGAAAATAAAACTTATACAATACCTTGCAAGGACAGGCGAATTTGAAGAAAGAGAGGATGCTGCAAGGGCAATCATGCGCGGGCATGTAACTGTTGAAGGCAAAAAAATCACAAACCCAAATTATGAGATAAAAGAGAACGCGTTAATTGCCCTTAACAGCAGGCAGATTTCAAGATTAAGGGACATCTATCTTGCACTAAACAAGCCCACAGGGATATTCTGCCAGAAGTCAAGGGACAGGAAAGAAAAAACGATTTATTCCTTCATTAGGAAAAAACGCTTTCCCCTTTCAGGAAAAGAAATAAATTCCTTATTCTCAATAGGACGCCTTGATAAGGATACAACCGGGCTTCTCATTATAACAAATGACGGGAAGTTAAATGAGCTTATGATGATGCCGAATAATAAGGTTGAAAAAACTTATATCGCAACGATTGACAAAGAAATTTCAGAAAATTCATTGCTGCTTCTTAAGAAGGGAGTTACTATTCCAATTGAAGATTTTAGAGGGAAAAAATCTGAATACAAAACAAAGGAGTGCTCTCTTGAGAAACTTCCTAATAACCAGGTTAAAATCACGATTTCTGAAGGCAAGAAAAGGCAAATCCGCCTGATGCTTTCTGCAGTTGGCTTAAAAGTGCTATCGCTTAAAAGGGTTTCAATCGGAAGGCTCTCGCTTTCCAGTCTTGGAATAGAGAAGGAAGGAGATATAAAAGAGATTACAAAAGAGCAGGCATACTCGTTTTAGAAAAATAAATCAATGCTTACTCGTTCTCGATTCTTGGGGCAAGTATGAATGCCATCATCAGCTTGTCAACTTCTGCATACTCCAATCTTAGCGGATAGTCGTTGCTGAAACTTATTGCTACATTGTCTGACAATTTGCTTGCCATTATCATCTTCTTTAGATATTCTATTGAGTAGCGCGCCTTTGCCTTGTCTCCCTTTAGCTCGACTTTTGTGTTCTCTGACTGCTTTATCTCTATCTGCGCTTTGCTCAGGTCGCCTTCTGCAGAGATTGTGAATTTCTTAGGTTCCACAATAAAGCTGACTGATTCTGCAACTATGTCTGCATCATCTATTGCGTTGCTCAGTATGATAGAATTTGTCTTTATGTGCGCTGCAAAGCTCAGCTCAGGAATCTTCTGAACCTTCTCTTCAAGGTCTATCAGTGGAATTGAGAATATTCGTCTTGTATTGTTATCAATAGTTACCTTAAGCCTGTTTTCAGCTGTCTCCAGAGTCATTGTCTCATTAGGAGTTACTCTCTTTAGCACCTGTTTGAGGTTTGAAAGGTTTATTCCAATCTCTTCTGCTTTCTTCACGTCGTAGTCCACAAATGCGCTGCTCAGCAGCTTGAAAATCACCATTGCCACATTCGCAGGGTCCATTGCAATTATTTCTATTGCGTCTGGAGTTACGTTTATTCTCGCCTCATTAACCAGTTCTGAAATTATTGATATGCTTTCCTTAAGATATTTTGGTTCTGCAATTGTGAGCTTCATAAAAGCACCCCCCTTTAGTCTATATTTCAGTTATAGGACATATATAAATACTTTTCCAAAAGTTTTATTTATTGAATATAATTTCCGATGCTCATGCCAAAAAGCATTGAAAAACAGCAGAAATTTCAGGAGTGGTATTTAAAGGAAAATGCACTGATAAGGGAAGATGAATGGAATGATGCTATTAAAGCGATTTATTCTATTTCCAAATCAAAGGTTTTGGTTAATGATGAAGCGATTGCCGAAAGAGAACTCAGCAGAATACTGTTGTCTTCTCTTGAAAAAAGACTGCCCACAAGCCCGGAAGAAAAAATTGGGATAATGTTTTCTGGAGGCATTGATTCAACACTCATTGCTTTTCTCTCAAAAAAGCTTGGAAGAAAGCCCGTATGCTTTTCTGTGGGCATAGAAGAAAGCGAAGATTTGCAATGGGCTGAGAAAGTATCTTTTGCATTGAAGCTTGAGCTATTCACAAAGATTTTCACGATTGATGATTTTGAAAAGATGCTGAAGGAAGTAGTTGCTGTTCTTGGAAGTGGTGATGCAGTCAAGACAGGCATCGGCTGTGTCACATATGCTGCTATGCAACTGGCTCTTTCGAAAAATATCAAAGTGTTGTTTTCAGGGCTTGGCTCTGAAGAGGTGTTTGCTGGCTATGAAAGGCATCTGAATGCTTTTAATGAAGGGAGGGATGTCAATCAGGAATGCCTGAACGGGCTTTACAGCATGTATGAAAGGGATTTGTTGCGGGATGCAAGGATAGCAATGCATCTTGGGGTGCAGCTCAGAACCCCTTTTCTTGACAAGGAATTAATAGAATTTGGAATGAGAATTGCTCCTGAATTGAAAATAAACACTCAAAAGAAGAAGATAATTCTCAGAAAGACTGCTCTTGGCTTTGGGATTCCTGAAGAGATTGCCTTCAGGAAAAAAAGAGCTGCACAATACGGCTCTGGTTTTGACAGGGCAATTGAGAAGCTGGCAAAGCTTAACAGCTTCAGATACAAGGCAGATTACATGAAAGATGTTCTATCGAAGATTAAGTAAGAAAATAAATAAATTAATTAAAATTAAGCAAGAAAAAAACATATTCAGAAAACATTGTTAACCTTAGAAAAAATTATTAAGATGACTATTAAGAAAAAGTAAGAGTTTCAAAATTAGTTTAAAAATTATTTTAGAATTAAAAAGTTTCTAAACTTTTTTTCTTATTTCTATCTTTGATTTCGTGATTGTGGAGTTTGGAATATAGATTAAGTCGCCTTTTGCTGTCTTGACTCTTGTCTCTAAAAGTTCTATCTTTATAACGTCTCCGTCAACTCCATCAACCTTTATGTGGTCGCCCACTTTTATCTTCTTCCTTGTAATTATGCTCACTCCTGCTATAAAGTTTGGTATAAGGTCCCTGACTGAAAGTGCAAATGACACTAACACCAGAATGATTAAGCCCAGCCCTATCCACTCGAAGATTTTCTCGGCAATTCCAAGCTGCTTGAATGCGAGAACAAGAGCGACAAGATATATCAAGGAAGACACAAAAAAGGAGATAACCTGCTCAGCAGGTATGTTTCTCTTTGTCAGTTTCTTGACAAGCTTGTCAAAGGTTATCTCTTTTAGCACCTTTGACACAAGCTTTCCCAAGAATTTTCCCAAGAAAAAGCCGACTACCAAAATGAACAAGGCAATTACGAAGTTGTTGAATATGACAGAAACTCCCTTGACAGTGCCTACTGTCTCAGCCACGGCTGACAAATTAGATGCTTCAGGCATGGTGTTTTAAGAAAGCTGGAGTTGTTTTATAAATTTTTAGCAAAAAGGTAAATTGAAAATAACTATTACAAAACTATTTTCACAAAAGATATTTCATAAGCTAATTATTCTAATACATTTTTGCTGTTTTTTATCAACGATAGGCAGTTAAAAAATGTTTATGTCTGATTTTGTATTGCGTTTAACTAAAAAATGTAAGAAAACATCCTATGCAAACAAGATGATTATTGCATAATAATTATATTAATAAAGATATTTTAGTAAATATACAATTAATCAAATATTTTTGAAAATATATGATGCTTTATATTTTTGATGTTTGTTATTTTGTTTCTCATCTCTTTTTATGCACTGAAGCTTTATTTACGTGCTGCAACTCTTTTTCATAAAAATTTAAAAACATAAAGATAAAAACCAATGATGTGTATGATATGCATTGAGCATATTGATTAATAAGTGAAGCTAAATAAGTGAAGCAAAAATGAGTGAAGCGAGAATTGCTGAACGCATAAAGGAACTGGAAGAGGAACTTAGAACTACGAAATACAACAAGAGGACAGAGCATGCAGTTGGTCTTTTGAAAGTAAAAATTGCACATCTTAAAGAAGAGCTTGAACAGCAGAAACAGACAAGAAAACAGGCAAAAAAACTTTCTTATGCTGTCAAGAAGGAGGGAGACGCCACTGTCGTGCTCATAGGATTTCCATCTGTAGGAAAGTCCACTCTCCTAAACAAATTAACTAATGCAGAGTCAAAGGTTGCAAGCTATGATTTCACAACCATTGACTGCATCCCGGGAATAATGGAGTACAATTCTGCAAAGATACAAATCCTAGACCTTCCCGGAATCATAAGTGGAGCTGCTGCTGGCACTGGGCGTGGAAAAGAGGCGCTTTCTGTTATAAGAAGTGCAGACATGGTGCTTGTGCTTGCAGATGTTTATTCTGCTGAGAAAGAGATTAATGTTACAATAAAGGAACTTTTTGATACAGGAATCAGAATGAATCAGAAACAGCCAGAAATAAAATTATTGAAGAGAGCAAAAGGCGGAATAACAATAAGCTCCACTGTCAAACTGACAAAGCTTTCTCATCAACAGATAATCGACATCCTGAAAGAATTTAGAATATTGAATGCTGAGCTAATAATCAGGGAAGACATAGATGAAGAGCAATTGATAGACACAATAAATGGAAACAGAGTGTACATTCCTGCACTCTTCGTGCTGAATAAGATAGATTTGCTTTCAGCAGAAGACCTGAATAACTTAAGAGAGAGAATGAAGCTTTTGCTAAACAAAACAATTTCAAAAAAGGATTTCCGGGATAAGACAGCTGAAGAAATTAATTTTGTAATGATTTCTGCAGAAAAAGGACAGAATCTTGAAATAGTGAAGGAAACTATTTTCAAAAAGCTCAGACTGATAAGAATTTATCTCAAGAGAATGGGCAGGGAGGCAGACCTGAATGAGCCGATGATAGTCAAGAAGGATGCAACAATATATGATATTTGCAAAAAGATACATAATGATTTTGTGAACAGATTCAGATTTGCAAGGGTCTGGGGCTCTTCAGCAAAATTCCCAGGACAGAAGTTTAGTCTGAGCCATGTGCTGAAAGACAAGGATATAGTCCAGCTGTATTTGAGATAATGACATAAGCTTTTGAAGAAAAGGGAGAGATATTTTAATAGGTAAAGAAGGGGACAAAGAAGAGAAATAAGCTATTAATACAAAAATTTCAGGTTACGTAATTCCCAATTACAAAATACTCAATTCTCAATTATAAATTAATTAAAAATTAAAGATTCATTGAATTATGAAAAAGCGTACAGAATTCTTGTTTATTACTTAAAACTTTGAGAACTAAAGCGTCTCAAAGAGTTTCCAGCAGAGAAACTATGTTCCAGATTTGTGTTCTGGTATAAGGCTGCATGTTGGAATCATCAGAAATCTCGTCAAGCTCATTCAATGCCTTGTGCACCCTGATTGAGAGCTCCGCTTCTTCTTTCAAGGCATTGGCAGCGTTTGAAATCTTTGCCTTGACATTCCTCGGAACTGTGGAATCATTTTCAAACTCGTTCAGCAGTTCTATTATGGCATTTATTTTTTCCGCAGTTTTCTCGTCAATCTTCAATGCGCCTTTCTGCTTCATTTTATTAAACCTCTAAGCTTTTGCTGCAATATGCTTTAGCATTATGGTTAAATTATGTTAAAATGGATTGTTCAAAATTTATTCTTCCTTTTTGCCGAGCTTCTCAAGAATCTGTTTTTGAAGGCTTGATGACTTCTCTTTGAAGTCCTTTTCCTGCTTCTCAAGATTCTTTATTCTGATATTAAGCGTCTCTTTTTTAGACTCAAGCTCGCTCTTTAGCGCCTCCTTGTCAGAAGCCACCATAATATTGCCAACTATCTTGTATGCTTTTTCTGTCTTTTCCAATTCCTCAAGAGCAGATTCTATTTCTATGAGCTGCATCTGAAAATTCTGTTTTTGCAGGGATAAATTCTGAAATGCCTGCTCCATTATCTGAAGCTGCGAAATTTGCTCTTCTGTTTCCTTATCGGACTTTTGCATTTTTCCCTCTATAAGTTTTTTGTAATTGTAAAGCATTTAAGTTTAAAGCAACATTGGGTAAAAGGATTCTAAAATTTGAAATCGCATTATCTTTATCTTGCTTTTATTTTTGTTGGAATTGTCCTTGGCTTAAAGAGCATCTTGCTGCCGCAATATGGACATCTGACTCTTCGCTTTATGAAGCTGTCTGAAACCTTTTTGTTGCAGCTTAGGCATTTGTATTCCATATTTTATCACACTCTCGGCTTTTTGCCCTTTCTTATTGCTCTGTCTCCTCTTCAACTATCTTCTTTTCAGAGATTGAGTATGCTGATGCTGTGAATTCTGAATTGCACTTATTGCACTTCCAGATTCCAGAAGCTATTCTCTTGACCTTATCATAATGGCAATACGGACACTTTAACTTTTTCTTGTATTGCTCTTCAAGCTTAGCCACCTTAAGCTTAAGCATTCTTCCATACCTTGTCCCGTATCTCTTTGCAGAGCCTGTTTCAACTTTCTTTACCAAGGTTATCCCTCAAGATTCAAGTTTTTGGTTTTGTTTTAAAAACTTTTCGTTATGGCGGCATATACCAATGATACCAGATGATATCTGATAACATATTAAAAGTGGGGCTGCCCGGACTTTCACAACAGGTACGATAATGCGAGCGTTAGCGAGCTCGTTGGCTTTACGCCATACTTTGTGTGTTAACCGAGCGTAACCAGGGGATTTGCCTAATCCCGTAAATGGACTTAAGTGGGATATTCACTGCGTGAAATCCCACGAACTACGCTCACTACGCTTCTTCTTGTCGTGGGACTTGCGCAGCAATGTCCCACTTGCTCTTGGGTGTCAACTGACCGTAACCAGCTGTTTTGAACCGGGGTCGTTCGGTCCCAAACCGAAAAGGATAAGCCAAGCTACCCCACAGCCCCTTTTGTTGTTTCTATAATAAGGTCATTATTGTTTTATACTCATACGGAAAAAACAGCCCTTTTTTAAATCTTTGGATTTGAAATGTCAAATAATTATGAGATTATTTGCGACTATTGTCTGATTTCTTTGGCTTGTTTAAGGCATAACCTTTATATATTATGCATTTTCCCAAACTCTCATGATTAACTCAGCACAAAAGTTCAAACTGAAGAAATTCATAAAGGAATTAGAAGTATATAAGGGCAGGCATACAGAGCTTGTGTCAGTTTATATTTCTCAGGATTATGATTTGAACAAGGTGATTAATCATTTGTTGCAGGAGCAGGGCACTGCCTCAAACATAAAATCCACTTCTACAAGAAAGAATGTAATAGATGCTCTTGAGAGAATGATTCAGCATTTGAGGCTGTATAACAAAACTCCTGAGCATGGGCTTGCTGCTTTTTCTGGAAATGTGGCTGAAAGAGAAGGGCAGAGCGATGTGAGAGTATGGAGCATAGAGCCTCCTGTTCCACTTAAGATAAGAATTTATAGATGTGACAAAACGTTTGTTTTAGATCCTTTAATGGAGATGCTTGAGGCAAAAGAGTCTTACGGCTTAGTCGTCATGGATAGAAGAGAAGCTACAATTGCTATGCTGAAGGGCAAGAGCATAATTCCATTAGTAAAGACCCGTTCAACAGTTCCCGGAAAGTTCAAGGCAGGTGGTCAGTCGGCAATGAGATTTGCAAGATTAAGGGAAGGGGCTGCCAAGGACTTCTACAAAAAGATTGGAGAATATATGAAGGAGCAATTCTTAGGCAAGGAGTTAAAGGGCATAATTGTCGGCGGTCCAGGTCCTACAAAGTATGATTTTGTAGAAGGAAACTATATAACAAATGAGGTGAAAAAAAAGATAATCGCCATTAAAGACATCACATATACTGATGCATTCGGGCTTAATGAATTGCTACAGAAAAGCGAAGATGTTCTTTCCCGAGAAGAGATTATGGATGAGAAGAGGACTATGAACAAGTTCTTTGAGATGCTGGCTAAGAATCCTTCAAAACTCTCTTACGGGGAGGAGCAGGTATGGAACAGTCTTAGTGCAGGAGTTGTTGACACTTTGATTCTGTCAGAAACAATTTCTGACGAGAAGATAGAGAAATTTGAGAAGGAAGCTGAAAAATTTGGAACTGAGGTAAAGATAATTTCAGTTGAAACTCCAGAAGGGGTTCAGCTAAGGGCGATTGGCGGCTTTGCCGCGATACTAAGGTATGAGATACATTCTTAAAATAATAATCAAATTCATTTGAAACTTTATTCAATAATTTAAATTAATATAAAATTAATAAGTTTTAATTTAAAATAATATAATTTTTAAAATAATGCGGTTTCAGTAAATATCTTTGATTCAACATTTTTATCGATTAAAATGGAACAGAACGTTGGGCTTTGCAGAGAGCCTGACCTTGCCATGGTCAGGGAAGCATTTTTAGAACTCTATTCTGAGAAGGATTTTAATTTTAAAGTGATTGTCAAATACAGCAAGAGAATGAAGGACTATAATGCAGGGCTCTCGTTCTATAAGTCAGATAAAAAGATTGTATTCAGATTCGGAGAGAAGTGGCATTCTGTATCAGCAGAGATAAAGAAGGGGCTTGTGCAGGAACTTCTTTTAAAATTATTCGAGAAGAAAAAATCAAAAAAGCAGACTGTCAATATGGAATTGTATCACAAATTCATCAAAAACGTTCATCTTGCAGTCCCAAAAACAAAGATAGATACCCTGCTTGAAGAATCATTTGAGAGGGTTAATGAGGAATATTTCAACGGACTTCTGGAAAAACCTAATCTTGTGTTCGGCAGCAGTTCATTCAGGAAGCTTGCAGGCTATGATTACCAGAACGACACCATAACAGTGAGCACTCTCTTTAAGGACAGCAGTAGCAGGATTCTTGACTATTTGATTTATCACGAGCTTCTGCACAAGAAGCTGAAATTTGTTTACAAAAATGGAAAGAACTATCAGCACACCTCTGACTTCAAGCACATGGAAAGGAAATTCAAAAATGCTGAAGAGATTGAGAAAGAGATTGACATTGTTCTGAGAAACAAAAAGAGGAGCCTCAGAAAGAGTGCAAAAAATGATTCAAAAGGGTTCTTCAGCTCCATCTTCAATTTCAGATGACAGTTAGATTGCTGAATAAATTTTAAATGATTCCTGTGGAAAGCATTTCTCAAAAAAACAAAAGTTTATTAATTCTTAGAAGGATTTCTACCCATAACTGTCCATAGCTGCAAAAGCATAAATATGGAAATAGCATAATGGAAAGATGTAAAGAAATAGTATAATGCAGAGATGTAAAAATGGATGAAAAAGCAAAAAAGCCAGAGGAAATGGCAAGAGTGCCTTCAGGCTCTGACGCGATAGATGCCTTGCTTGACGGCGGCTATGAGAAAGACGTCATAACAACTATTTACGGCCCTGCGGGCTCTGGAAAAACCAATCTCTGCCTGGTTGCTCTTTTATCAATTGCAAAGAAAAAGAAAGTCATTTATATAGACACAGAGGGCGGCTTTTCTGTGACAAGGCTTAAGCAATTGTGCAACAATTCAAAGGCTGTCCTTGAAAGGACATTTTTCCTTTCTCCCACAAATTTTAATGAGCAGAAAAGGGTTTTTGAAAAACTAAAGGACTATGTGGATGAAAATATAGGTATGATAATCGCTGACACGATTTCAATGCTCTACAGAGCGGAAAAGGGAGATGAGGACATAAAAGAGATAAACAGAGCTCTTGGAAAACAGCTGAATTATTTGGCAGAGATTGCAAGGAAGAAAAATATTCCTGTACTTGTTACAAACCAGGTGTATTCTGACTTTGAAAACAGGGATGCCATAAAAATGGTCGGCGGGGACATATTGAAATATGCGAGCAAGTGCCTCATAGAACTTCAGATTGTAAATGGAAAAAAGAGGGCAGTTCTTAGAAAGCACAGAAGCCTGCCAGAAGGCAGGGAAGTGTTCTTTGAAATAAGTAATAATGGAGTATTCCTGTCTAAGGATAAAGAAAGAAAGGGCAGAAGGGGCTTCAGGCTATTCTAAATGTGATTTTCTGAGATTATCTTCTAAAGAAACTCAAATTCAACACCATCGCCGTTCTTGAGATTGAAGTATTCTTTTAGATTTATTGGCGCAATTATCTCAACGATTCCTAAAGCAAGCTCTTTGTATATCGACCTTTCAGGGATTATAAGCGCTCCGCTTAATTCATGTTCTATGATTATTTTGTAGCATTTCACACTGTCAAACCACTCTTCCTCCCGGTAAAAGCCTTCAACTATAATCGCTTCTAATTTTGAGAAATCCAATTTTTGAGATTTTCAATTTTTAGATTGAGAGTGCCTGAATAAGGGACAAAGTCAAGTTTTTCATAGAATCTCTGCTTGTATTGAGGCATCTGGATGTATTTTCCTGCCCTGCCGGTTCCTTGAACAACTGTTCCTACAATTGTTTTTTCCAGCATTTTAACTCTAATTTGTTATTTATTTGTTGTTTCTTCTCCAGTAAAACAGATATTCCTGGGCATAGCCAGCATATTTTCCAAAATATTCCCTGCCGAAATCCTCTATTGCCTTGTTTGAAGCCTTTTTCTTATTCTTAAAATAAAGTTCCTGCATCACCCTCTTTATCCATACATCAACAGGAAATGCTTCTGTAAAATCCAGTGAAAAAAGCAGCACGCAGTCCGCAACCTTGCTGCCGACTCCTGAAAATCTCATCAGTTCTGACCTTGCATCTTTATAAGACATTTCTTTTATTTTTTTGAAAAAAAATTCAAACGCCTTGTTGAAATCATTGCTATGCTCTTCCTCTGCAACTTCTGAAATCATTCTCATCATTTCAGGAAAGAATCTTGCCCTAAAGCCAAAGCCGCACTTTCTTAATGAATGTTCAAGAGAAGAACATGCTTTAAAATCATTGGGCTCTGGAAATGAATATGAAGAATAATTGTTGAGAAAGATTTTTTTTCCAAAAGCCTTTGAAAGTGCATTCAGATTTCTTTTTATCCTTGGAATGTTTGAAGCTGCAGAGCATATATAGCTAACAAGGCATTCAAAAGGCTGCTGCCTCACCATCCTCAAGCCACAGGCTGCCTTTATCGCATTTGCTATGTTTCTGTCCTTATTAATGGTTTTATTGATTTGTTTCAGATTTATATCAACAGAGAAATATTTTCTCACAAAATCAGGACTTATCTTCTTAGAAGCAGCATATTCTAGTCTGCTATCTTTCTGCCTTACTTTTAAAATTAAATCATTTATTGTTATGTAATACCATCCTTCAATAAAATCCCATCTGAATATCTGTCCGCATTCAACTGTCCTCTTCAGGTCAAAATCTTTTACTGCTATGCTTTTCACATCTATGCTTTTCATATATTCCTCAGTGTTTTCAGTAAATTTAATAAATTTTGCCAAAATCTTAATAAGCGCATAGAAATTATTAAAATGTGCCGTCAAAATTAAAATCTGTTGTTAAAATTGAAAGATGCCATTAAAGCGTGTTGGGACAATCAATAGATACAGCGCATTTGATAAATACGAGCAATTAAAAGAAGAGAAGATTAGAATAAAATGACAGAAGATTAAAATGACAGAACTCCTTTATTTTAAAGATTGTTATCTGAAAGAATTTGAAGCAAATGTCGAATCTGTCGAAGGCAACAAAATAGAGCTTGACAAGACTGCATTCTATCCTGAAGCAGGAGGGCAGCTGACTGACCTTGGAGAGATTTTTTATGAAGGGAAAAGCATTAAGGTTACAATGGTAAGAAAAGAAGGCAGCAGAGTAATCCATGAATTGGAAAAGCCAGCAGAAGAGATTGGAATAAAGCAGGGCTGCACAATAAAAGCTTCTATTGACTGGAACAGAAGATATACCTTTATGAGATACCATACTGCCTGCCATGTGCTTTCTGCGGTTATAACAAGAGAAGAGCCTAGTGTCGACATAACAGGCAACCAAATTGCCCTTGACAAGACAAGGATGGATTTCAGCCTTGAGAATTTTGACAAAGAAAAGATAAAGCATTATGAGGAAGAAGCCAATAAGGAGATAGCAAAAGCACTTCCTGTGAAAATTGAATTTCTGGAGAGGGAAGAGGCATTCAAGATTCCTGGGCTTGTCAAGCTGAGGAAATTATTGCCAGAATCATTAAAGATAATCAGAGTAGTTACAATAGAGGGGCTTGACCAGCAGGCCTGTGGCGGAACACATTTAAGAAATATTTCAGAAATAAAAGGCATTGAAATAACAGGCACAGAGAACAAAGGCAAGAGCAACAGGAGAATATATTTCAAGCTGAAAGAGTGAGAATCAAAAAAATCATTCAATAAGAGCCTTTAGTGAGAAAGATGGTTGAAGGCACCAGAAGGGAAAGAATAGCAGAAGAATTGAGAAAGCACTGGATGAGCTTGAGAGCATTATCTCTATGCTTTGAATGTCCTGAAAAGATTATTGCCGAGGATATAGCACACATCAAGAAGAGCGTTTTTCCTCAGGAAAGGCTTGTGAAAAAGCCGGCAGAATGCCTCAACTGCGGCTTTGTATTCAAGGAAAGGGAAAAAATCAAGCAGCCATCAAGATGCCCAAAATGCAATTCAGAGCGCATAATGGCAAGCGTCTTCATGATTGTTGAGAATAAATGATTAAGAACAAGTGAAAAAAAGGTAAAAAATAGATGAAAAAATTAAAATAAAAAAGATAATGAAAGATGCCTGACTTATTTCTTATAAAAATCCTTTATCTTATTGTCAAGATAATGGGCATCGTCCAAGAGCTGCTTCATCTGCTTTCCCTTATGCTCTGCAAGCAGGGAATCTCTATCGAACAGACCAATAGCCAAAACAGTCAAAAATGTAACAACTGCACCTGCTGCCACAATCGGGAATAAAAAAGGGGTGCTGACATAGACAGATGCAAGAACAGTCAAAAAGATTGGTGGGCAGCTGCTTAGAACAGTCATGGAAAGTATTTCCCTGCGCATCTCAGGAGGCATCTTTTTGCTCAGATAATTTTCCATGGGCAGCAATTCAGATATATCAGCAATATCTGCTTTAGCGAAATCAAAGAGCGCATTCTTCTCAAAAAAATACTCTGCAAACTGTGCGGATATCAGCTCTGAAACAACATCAGAAATGCTATGCTCTCTATTGATAGCATTCTGAATAATAGGATTTTGCTTATAGTTTTCAAAGATTTTTTCATATTGCACTTTATCAAACTCAGTCCCGGATTTCTCTTTATATTTCTCACTCTCTTTCAGCATTTCCAGGAGAGTTTTTTTACTGTCTTCTGCCATTTTCATTTTGATAAGTAATTTGCTCCTTAAATATTTAATCGGTTTTCAGGCTATCATTTAGAGAATTAGTTGAGAATTAGTTGAGAATTACTGCAACATCATTTGGTAACATCATTTGTCTTCGAAGGTTTTTGTTTTGTAAACCGGTTCTATCTTTGTGATATAGTTCTGCTCTTTCAATTTGTTGAGCTCTTCTAAGAGTGATTTTTCCTTTTCCAAATCTGCAATTTTTATATGGTAAGTTCCTGTGAGGTATTTGTGCTTTAGCTCTATTCCTGATTTTTGCAGCTGCTCAAATACCTTGTCTATTTCTTCCTGAGTGTAAATCCCTGTATTTATCTTTATGAAATATTCTCCTTTGATTATGTTTTCTAAATTGTTTTTTCTGCATTGCATATCAAACACCTTTAATGATTTTGTATGATTGTTTATATTTTACCAGTATTTCTTTATTACCTCAAAAACCTTTTTTATGCCAGATTCTTTTATGTTAGCTTCCTTTTTCTCATAGGACTTTATCTTTTCCAAAATCCTGCTCGAGCCTCTTAATTTATTTACCATGCTGTCTGCCCTTATTAGCCCTGCTCCAAATATGCATGAATTATCATGGTTGTCTGGCGAATCAAGGTATTGGGCATATTTTTTCATAAACTCTTCAACCCTTTCTGCATCTTTATTTATTGAAAGCGCCAATGCAAGCGTTCCAGTTACATGCGGAGATGCCATTGAGGTTCCTGAAAGCATCCTGTAGCTATTATCCAGATAGCTTGAAACAATATCAACTCCCGGAGCAGATATGTCCAATAAATCATTCATATTGCTAAAATAAGCATGCTCGTTATTCCTGTCAACAGCAGCCACTGATATCACTGGCTCAAATGATGCTGGATAGCTGTAAATAAATGTGCCGTCATTGCCTGCTGCTGCCACAATCATCAAATTTCTGCTTGCTGCATAATAGCACATCTCCTTAAAGGCGTCTGAGGCTTCAGGGCTTCCAAGGCTCATGTTGACAATATGAAGATTGTTTTTCAGAGCCCACTCTATTGCCAGCATAACATCTGCTTCACTCCCTCCACCATCCTCATCCAAGACCCTTAAGGAATAGAGTGTTGAATTTCTCGCTATTCCGCAATTCCGTCCTGCTGCTATGCCTGCAACATGAGTGCCATGGCCATTCTTGTCTAAAGGCTTGCTGCTCTTCTCAACAAAGTCATAGCCCTTGTCTGCAGAAAAACTGTTTCTGAGTTCTGTGTGGGTATAATCAACTCCAGTGTCTATTATCCCTATTTTTATGCCTGAGCCAGAAGATGACTTTAATGCTTCATAAGCACCTATGTTCTCCAGATTCCAAAATCTTTCATCTTCTGCCCTTTTCCTGAAATAATAGTTGATGCCGGGCTTCATAGGCGGAATGCTTACCTTGTTTGAGAGCTCTATTGAAATTATGTTTTGAAGCGCATACTGGAAATTCCTCTCAAACCTTGCATCAGTTATCTTTTTGTATACATGATTTGCAATCTTTTTTGCATCTTCAGCAGAGCATTTAAGCGAAAGATACGGAACAAACTCATATAATGTGCATTTTCCAATACGCCTTAATTGCCTGCAAATGTCTCCCTTCTTTTTCGATTCTATTTCTATTATCAGCTCCAATTCCTCTTTCTGGCTGCTGCTCCCTATTTCTGAGAATAATCTTGTAATTTTCCATTGCTTCCCGTTGTTTTTCCTCAAAAAATCCGGCATCATTTTGGCATTATTCTTTTACAAAGAATTAGAGCATTTTCTTTTTAATAAGCCTTAACCCAAAAATTTCGAAAGATTTGCGAGGGAAAAATAAGGTATTTAAAAATATTGATTGTTGATGAAAGAATAATATCAAACAAACTACACTAATATAAAATAAATTATGCTAAAGATTTGATTTGCATGCCTGTCTTTTAGAGATTGCATCAGCCATTCTTATCGGCTCTGGCAGCCTGGCTTTCTCGTCTTTGAAACATTTTTTAACAATTTTTATTGCTGTTTTAAGTGAAATGTTGTTGCCCTGGCTTATGAATAACGGCTTGAAATTTTTTCTTTTAATGACAAAAGCAACTTTTTCATTATTAAGGTAAACATGATCTCTTTTCATTGTGCCGCACAACAGGCTTTTGGCAACTCCGATGCTTACAATACCAGAAACAATGGCAGCATGAGTGGCAAATCCTATTTTGAAAGGATGAAGAATGCCATTGGCATCAAACAGAAAAACATCTGGTTTTGTTTTCAATTTCTTCAAAGCTGCCTTAAAGCCAGGAAGCTCTCTATAGCTCAAAAATGTTGGAATATATGGAAATTTTACTTTGGTAATACTGTGTCTTTCCTCAACAAGTTCTAATTTATTGAAGTCAAAAACAGTGATTATGCACACACAATATTCTTTGCCATTTTTACTAAAGAATGCAGAATCAACACCGGCAACAAATTTTACATCTTCAAATTTTATCTTTTCATGAGGATTAAATTTCTTTGCAAGCTTGAGCTGCTCTTCTCTCAATTTTTTAAGATTACGCATTTTGACGATTATGCATTTTCATTAGCATACACTTTTCATCAGCATACACTTTTATGACTGTGCATTTTCCATATTCTCAACAAGCACTCTTATTTTTTGCATCAACAATTCTAATTCCTGTTCTTTGCAGTAGAGAATGGCATTTACAAAATATGCATTGCCGCCGCCCTTTCCAGAACATAATTTCAGAATCTCTTCATTAAAGAATTTTAGCAGGTTTACATGCAAATCTTTTGAAGTGAGCAGCAAAAGTTCTATGCCTTCTTCTTTGCTCTCTGCTTTTCCATTCTTCTCCTTTTTATCATCTCTCTTGTTCAGAAAGCAGACAATTGCCTTTTCAATGCATAGCTTAGAAGCGCACTTCACCAATACCTTTTGTTCATCATGTTCAAATGAGTGTGAATAAAAACTGATTCCATTTATATTTTCAGGTTTTAGCGATAAGACAAATTCTGATAAATAAGCATAATATTTTTCTTTCAGCGCTTCCTTGTCGAAAATCTGCTTCCTTACAAAATCAAAAACCTCGTGTTTTTCCTTTGCTGAAATTGCTTTTATCCTCCTGAATTCCCTGCTGAAATCAGAAACCTCTTTTTCTGCGTTCTCACCTGTTTTAAATCTTATTTCAAACTTTTCATTGCCTAAATTCTTGAAATCAGTTACAATAAATGCAACTATTTCCTTTGTATTCTTGACATGGGTGCCTGTGCATGCTGAAACATCTAAGTCCTTGAAGTCAAGCACTCTCACAAATTCATCTTTTATTCTGTCCTTCTTTATTCTCAAGCCCTTCTCGATAAAGGCATCAATCTCTTCTGGTTTGGCATAGCACACCTTGACTTCTCTTCCTTCTTTTATTATCTTGTTGGCAAGAGCTTCTGCCTTGAAGAGCATATCCCAATTGAGATTTTTTGTTTTTACAAAAAACACAGATTCTTCCTGCTCTAATCTTATCTTCTCAACGTCTATGCTCTCATTATGCTCTGCCATAATCCTTTTCAAGGCTCCAAAAAAGAGATGCTCTCCAGAATGCATCTGCTTTAGTTTTCTCCTTCTTTCAGCATCTATCTTTGCAGTTACAGAATCTCCCTGCTTCAGAGCCCCTTTTTCAACCCTTACCTTATGGAGCACCTCATCCCTGTCTTCTATCAGCTCTTCAACAAAACCCTTGAAATTGTTATTTTCTAATGTGCCTTTATCAGCGGGTTGTCCTCCAGAGCTTGCTCTAAAAGGGGTTTTGTCAAGAGCGACAAGCAGAAAGTCACCTTCCTGAGAAATTCCAGTAACTTTGGATTTCAATTCAAAAATATCATTGTCATACAGCTCAAACAGCTCTCTTTTCATATAAGTAAGAATTTGAATGGCATTTAATAAATTTTTGATAAATATTGAGCAATTTCTTAAGAGATTTTCAGAAAGATGCAGATATAAAAACCTATGTGAAAAAGTTTAAATATTATGATGTCTTTAAGAAGCAGGGAGGTGGGATTTTGGAAGAAAAACCTATTGGTAAGATAACGCACTATTACAACAAAATAGGCGTTGCTGTTGTTGAGCTAAAAGACAAACTAAAGGTGGGGGACGAAATCCACATCAAGGGCACAAGCACTGACTTCAAGCAGAAGGTAGAATCAATACAGGTAGAGCACGAGAACATCAAGGAAGCCAAGAAAGGAGATTCGATAGGGCTAAAAGTTACAGAACCGATAAAAGAGCACGACATTGTCTACAGACTCGGATGATTTTGTTTGTTAGATGTTTTTTAGGTTATTGGCATTTGCTGTTAATTTATGTTGCTAATTATATTTTTGTAAAAAAATTGAATCAGTTCTATTGGAAAGACGTTACTTTAGGATATTCTCTAATATTTTTAATAAAAATATCTTTAATAAAAATTTCTCAATCTCCTGACTGCATTGATTTTTTCTTTGTTTCCAAGCTTTGCCTGCTCAACTGCCTGCTTTAAAAATTCTGTATTTTCATCCATTAATGCCCTGTCAACAGGATAGGGAATGCCGTCCTTTCCCCCATGGGCAAAGCTGAATTTCGCAGGGTCTTTCCATGAAAGCTCTGAGCCATAAATTACTTCTGATATCAGAGCCAATGCCCTCACTGTCTTTGCCCCAAGCCCTTTTATTGAGATTAGCTCCTCATAGCTCTGTGGCTGGAACTCGTAGGCTTTTTTCAGGGTTTCATAATTGAGCTTGTTCATTCTTGGTATGAAATGATGCTTAGGCATTGCAAGGTTTGGCATTGTGAAATTCATTGCAGGAAAGCCGAAATATTCAGAAAGTGTCTTCTGCCCTGAACTCTGCTCTGAATAGATTTTCTCAAAAAGCCCTATTATCTGCCCAGGCTTTTCCTTTGCCAAGTCCAAACTTGTCTTTCTAGCATCTCTGCTCTGCCTGGAAGTCATATCCAAAACCTCTTCCTTTCTGATGTCAGAGCAGATTGCAGAATGCGGCTCTTCCACAAAGCTTTCAAAGCCAGAAAGCCAGTGGTATCTTCTGGCATATTTATTGTTCAGATTCATTCCCTGCTGAATGATGCACCAGCTGCCGTTTTCTGCAAGGAAGAAATTGTGATGATACAATTGAAAGCCGTCTTGAATCAAGGAATTATCTACTTTCGCGCTTGTCCTTGAAGCATATTGAAGCTTTTCAATCTTTTTTGTTGAGATGCTGAATTTTTCACCTGCCTTGACTATTTCTTCAGGTGTTTTTTTTGATGCTTTGCCTTTTCCTCCTGCAACTATTATTCCATATTCTTCAGAATTCAGCGCTTCCTTCAAAGCCCCGCAGACAGTTGTAGTTAAGCCAGATGAGTGCCAGTCAAAGCCCATTATGCATCCAAATGCTTGGAAGAAAAATGGGTTTGACAATCTCCTGATATATTCTTCTGCACCATATTCTTCAACAATGATTTTTGTTATAGCACTCCCTAGCTTTTTCATCCTTGGAAAGAGCCATCTCGGACATTTTCCAGGATGCAAAGGCAGATTAGCAACACCGCTTCTTATCATTATATTTCAAGAGGAAAAAGATGTTTAAAAGTTTTATTTGAGCATGTCCAGTGGGCTGATAGATAATATATTGAAATTATATCTATTGTTTGAGATTTATTTGTTTTTATACAGACTTTTTAAGTTATTAAAAGAATAATTTATTTCTGATTTTTCATAAGAAAAAATTATTTTTATAAATTTTTATTAATTTTATATTTATGTTAATTTTTATTTATTTGATTTTATATTTTATTTCTGGTTGTAAATTGTTATAGTTCATATAATAATTTTAGAGACAATTAAAAAATAATCAGCACCGATAATCTAATACTGCTTTTCAACCCCTGCTTTTGGGCATAAACTATTCAGCTGGCATTTACTGCACAAAGGCTTCTTTGCATTGCACACTTCCCTGCCGTGCATTATCAAAAGATGGGAAAAAGCCCTCCAGTCCTTCTTTGGAACTATTTTCATCAAGTCCTGCTCTATCTTCTCAGGCTCTGTGTTCCTTGTCAGCCCCAATCTGAATGAAAGCCTTTTCACATGAGTGTCAACTGCAATGCCTACAATTATGCCATAGCCCTCTGAAAGCACAAGGTTTGCTGTCTTCCTGGCAACCCCTGGCAGTGTAATAAGCTCTTCCATGACATTTGGAACTTTTGAATTAAACTTTTCATGGATTATCTTTGCAGAGTTGATTATGTTCTTTGCCTTGTTCCTGTAAAAGCCAGTTGACCTTATATCCTGCTCAAACTCTTTCAAATCTGCAAAGGCATAGTCCTTTACGCTTTTGTATTTCTTGAAAAGGGTTTTTGTAACCTCATTAACTCGAGAATCTGTGCACTGCGCAGAGAGCATTGTGGCTATGAGAATCTGCAGGGGGCTTGAGAATTCCAGCGCAGTCCTCGGAAACCTGTATTCCCTTCTCAATATTTTCATTATCTCCGCTGCATTTCCTTCGTTCATGATAAGGCATTATTTGAGAAAGGTTATAAATTTTGTCTATTCCTTAATGAATTCCTTATTCCTGATATCTGGCTTTCAGTTATCCTAGATAGAATTGTTTTTGTTTTTACATAAAAGTCCTTGCACTCTCTTTCTGCGCGGGAAACCTGCCTATCATTGACAGCTCTGTCTGAAAAATACTGCAGGTCTATCCTTGCAGAGAATGCAGAGGATATGGATTGAATATCTTGGCTGCTATAAAGCCCAGAAAGGAAGCGCCTCATGAATTCAAGGGAACAGGAATGCCTCTCGCATTTTATTCCTATCCTGAGCATGAGGGAATACAAAGAATAATAAAAGATATAGTAGCTAACGGTCGCAGTCCAAATCCTGCTTGCAGAAACGCGGGGAAGGATTCTTATTGATTCTTCAGCCATTCCCAAATAGGACCTTGACATGTTCTCATTTGGCTCAGAGATTCTGATTCCGCTTCTGTTGGAGAGGCACCAGTCAATCAAAGCCATAAAAACCAGCCCATGCAAGGTTTACGAATGCCTCTGCTCCTGAAATTATTATGTGCGCAGAGACAATCTCGGATGCAAGGGTGTTTTTGCTGTTAATAAGCGCTTTCCATTTTTTTTCGGAGAATTTCCGGACGCTTGCCCTGATGTTGAAGAGGGACGCCTCTCTCCTGTAATCTGGCCTGCTTTCGCCTATCACAAAAATATCCAGGTCAGAACCCTCTCTTTTTTCTCCCCTGGCATAGCTTCCAAAAATGCCGACAATGCCAGAGCTCTTAGTGAATATTTCCGCAATCTTGGGATTCCTGCTTAGAAAAGCCAGCTTGCGTTCAATCTCTGAGATCACAATCACATCCTTAAGCGCTGGGAATTTGGGATTAAGGGAGAAAAGCAGCGTCCTCCCCTTTCTCTCTGACTTCAGTATTCCTCCACCTTCAAGACGGAGGAGGGAATTGGCAACTGACTTCTGGTTCATTTTGTAAGCCCTTGCAATCTCCCTTCCGTATGCGCTTCGCCGGGGGGCTGAAAGGAAGAACCCTATTATATTATAGTCCCTATTGAGTATCATTTTACTTATATGAATAATTAATTACTTGTTTAAAAATGTTTGGATTATGATGCTCTTATATCAAAAATATTTATAAATATTTTTATCTGATTTAATTTGCAAAACCTTTATATTCTGCCTTTTATTCTTTTTTTGCTGTGCTTTCAGACAAGGAAGTAAAGCAGGAATTGAGGAAACTTACCCAGAAAGAGCCTGAGAAGTTCTTTGCAGTTGATGTTCTGAAGTCAGAGGGCTTTAAGAGATACAAGTGCAGCAAGTGCGGAAGATACTTCTGGTCTGTCATTGAAAGCGATGCCTGCGGAGAGCCGTCATGCTCAGGCGGCTTCAGGTTCATAGGAAAAAGCCCTGCAAAATACAGGATGAACTATATTGAAACATGGAAAAAATTTGCTAAAATGTTTGAGCATATGGGTTATACTCCAATTGCAAGATACCCTGTTGCAGCAAGATGGAGGACTGACACTGATTTTGTCCGGGCCTCAATCTATGATTTTCAGCCCTATGTTGTTTCTGGGGAGATTGAGCCTCCTGCAAACCCTCTTGTGATACCGCAGTTCTGCTTGAGGTTTAATGATATAGACAATGTCGGCATTACAGGAGCCCACTATAGCGGCTTTGTGATGATTGGGCAGCATGCTTTCATGCCTCCTGAAAGATGGAACCAGAAGAAGTATTTCTTAGACATATACACTTGGCTCGTGGAAGGGCTTGGCTTGAAAAAAGAAGAGATAATGTTCCATGAAGATGCGTGGGCTGGTGGCGGAAATGCCGGCGCATGCATAGAATATTTTTCTAGGGGCTTAGAGCTTGGAAATCAGGTATATATGACTTATGAAATTACAGAAGGCGGATTGAAAAAATTAAGATTGAATGTTTTGGATATGGGCATGGGGCACGAGCGCAACACATGGTTCTCAAACGCCACAAGCACGAGTTATGACTCTGTCTTTCCAGAAACAATGAAAAAGCTCTATAAAATCACAGGTTTCAAGATAGATGAAGAGCTTATGAGAAAATTCCTTCCCTATGCTTCTTATCTGAATGTTAATGAAATCAGCAATGTTGAAAAAGTTTGGAATGATATTGCAAAAAAGATTTCTGTTGAGAAAGAGGAATTGAAAAAGAAGATAAGCGCATCAGCAGCACTCTATTCAATAGGCGAGCATTCCAGAAGCCTGCTGTTTGCAATTTCAGACGGAGTCTTGCCCAGCAATGTCGCAGGCGGCTATAATCTCAGGATAATTCTTAGAAGAGCACTCTCGCTTATAGAAAAATACAGCTGGAACATCTCATTGCCAGAACTTTGCGAAGTGCATGCCAAATCATTGAAGGAGATATTCCCTGAAGTCAGCCAGCATCTAAATGAGGTTTCTGAAATCCTTGAGTTTGAAAAGAGCAAGTTTTCTGAAACAAGGAAAGCATCAAAAAAGATCGTGGAGAGCCTGCTCAAAAAAGAAGTCAGCACAGAAAAACTTATCCAGCTCTATGACAGCCAGGGAATAAACCCTGAATTTATCAAGAAGGAGTTTGAGGAAAATGGAAGGAAGCTTGAGATTCCTGAAAACTTTTATACCTTAGTTGCTGAAATACATGGCAAGGAATCGCAGAAAACGGCCACTAAAAAAGAGGAGAAGATTCCATTTGGAGAGATGCAGAGCACAAAAGGGCTCTATTTTGGTGACTATAAACTGATAGATTTCAAGGCAAAGGTTTTGAAGATTGTCAAAAAAGACATGTATTATATTGTTCTTGACAAAACAGCTTTTTACCCGACATCCGGAGGACAGCTTTATGATACTGGAACCATTAACAGCAATAGAGTTGCTGAGGTTTTCAAGCAGGACAATCTGATAGTGCATGCTCTGGAAAAAATCGATTTCAAGGAAGGAGATGTTGTAACTGGAAAGATTGATTTTGAAAGGAGAAAGCAGCTTGCGCAGCACCACACAGCAGCACATATAGTAAATGCTGCTGCCAGAATCGTCCTGGGAAACCACATCTGGCAGGCTGGTGCATCAAAGACCTTGGAGCATGCAAGACTGGATATAACCCATTACAAGCAGCTCGCTCCTGAAGAAATCAAAAAGATAGAAACAGTTGCAAACAAGATAGTCAAGGATGATATTGAAATAAAGAAGTTCTTTCTTGAGAGGAATGTTGCTGAAAAGAAATACGGCTTTAGATTATACCAGGGCGGTGCAGTTCCTGGAAAGCAGATGAGGATAGTTGAGATTCCTGGAATAGATGTTGAAGCCTGCGGAGGCACCCATCTCAACAGAACCTCGGAAACCGGAAGAATAAAGATACTGAAAACAACAAAAATCCAGGACGGAATTGTCAGGATAGAATTTGCATCTGGAGAGGCATCTGAAAAAATCGGAAAAGAGCAGGGAAGAAATTTGGAGGAATTGTCAAAACTTCTGAAATGCTGTGAAGAAGAGATTCCTGGAAGGGTCAAGGAGTTGTTTGAAAAGTGGAAATCAATTGTTAAAAAGAAAAAACTGAAAGAGTTTAAGCTGGAATCAAAAGAAAAGTTCAAGGGAACTTCTAATGAGATAATAAAAGAAGCTGCAAATATGCTCAAGACCCAGCCAGAATACCTAGCAAAAACAATAAAGAGATTTCTGGAAGAGATTGAGAAAGCATTGAGTCAGAAATAAAATTAACACACAAGGGCTGACCTTTTAAGAAAAGGTTAATCAAAAAAAGAAAACAGATGGGCGTAAAGCTCCATGGGAAAATATCTTGTTGTACAAAAAAAATAAAAGAAAATCAAAGATGTGCCTTTCTCATTGCTTTATGCTTTTATTTCTCACCTGCTTTATTCTTCACTTTTTATTCTTAAAACTCATCAATCAGTTCAGTTATTCTGGTTTTATAAAGAGCTTTGTAGTAATCAAATACCTCTTCTGATAAAGGCCCCTCATAATGTTCAAGCTTTTCAACATTCAATGCATACAATGCTGGCAGTATTTCTTCTCCTACGTTGTTTTTTCTGGCTTCCAGGTTTATTATTGCATACAGAATATTGTCTTCCAGATGCTTATGTGCTTCTTCAAGTTTTGTCTTGTCTGAAAAAATTCCCAGAATATTTTCTAAAACTTCTTCTCCCATAACTATCACCCCTTTTTTATTTTTTATTTGATTGTTCTTCTTTTATTTAAAAGTTTATAATCACAAGAGGGTTGTATCATAATTTTAATCAATTTGTACCAGAATATTATAACACAATATTTTTAATCTTCTCCAAATTTCTGCTTTGGTTATTGATTGACTATAATATCTAATTTCCATAATCTAAATCATACAAAAGAAATCTTTTTAATTAAGCTTGAATTAAGCATGACTAAGGGGGCAGTATGAGATATATTGTCAGCATAAGTTCGTGTTCTTTTAAGAGAAACATTACTGCCAATGAATTCTCTGAGAAAAAAGTTGGAGGAGGATAAAATGAAACCAGAAGATTTCGAGAGGCTTTATCCTGAACGTGTAAAAAAGATGCCAAAATCAATAATAAGAGAACTTCTTAAGATGACGCAAAATCCTGAGATAATCTCTTTTGGAGGGGGGCTTCCTGACCCTGAAACATTTCCTATCAAAGAGCTGGAGGAAATAACAACAGATGTTTACAGGACTAAGGGAACAAAAGCCTTGCAATATGACTCTACAGAAGGCTATAAAGGGCTTCGTGAGGAATTGTCAAAGTGGATGAGCAGGGAAGGGATTGAATCAACAATAGATAACATTCTTCCAATAAGCGGCTCTCAGCAGGGACTTGATTTTTTCGGAAAAATGTTTATAGAAAAAGGCAACAAAATAGTTGTTGAAGAGCCGTCCTACTTAGGAGCGCTTCAGGCATTCTCTTTTTATGAGCCGGAATTCATCGGAGTGCCTCTTGACGATGAAGGAATGAGAACTGATGTGCTTGAGGACAAGCTTAAAAAGTTTGACAGTGAAGTGAAATTCATCTATGTTGTGCCTGATTTTCACAATCCCGCTGGTGTGACACTTAGTTATAACAGGCGAAAGAAGATTTTGGGACTTGCAGAAAAATACAATTTTATGGTCATAGAAGATTCTCCATACAGAGAACTGCGCTACAAAGGAGAAACAATTCCTTCAATATATTCCCTTGCGCAGGCAGAAGGCATGAACAACATAATATCGCTGAGGACATTTTCAAAAACTATATCGCCTGGACTGCGCATTGGTTGGATAACTGCGGATGAAGAGATAATAAATACTTTGGTCAAACTGAAGCAGGGCGCTGATTTGTGCTCTCCGGTTGTAAATCAGATAATAACAGCAGAATTTCTGAAGAATTGGAGTTTGGAAGAACACATTGAAAAAATAAAAGAAAGATATTCTAAAAAGATGAACTTAATGCTTGAAGTTCTTGAAGCATACATGCCCAAGCATCCTGAACTGGAATGGACAAAGCCAGAAGGAGGACTTTTCTTGTGGTTGAGCATGCCCCACCAAACTGATACCTATGAAATGTTCAAGAAGGCTGTTGAGGAGGAAAAAGTTGCCTTCATACCGGGATTTGCATTCTATTATGACGGCTCTGTAAAGAATAAAATGAGGCTTAATTTCAGTTACTCAACTCCAGGGCAGATAGAAGTTGGTATAAAAAGATTGGGCAGGATTGCTGAGAAAGAGATTGAAAGCAAGAAATAATTCTGTAAGCATTCTGCAAGCGCCAAAGGACATTCTTGAATAAGATTTATAAGAGAATTCCTACTCTTTTTTTACAATGAATATTCAATGCTTAAAGTGCAAGGGCAGGGGATTTTGCGGAAGGAGTTTTTGCCCAATATATGCAAAGGCAAACTCTGTGTTCAGGATAAAGAGCATTCTCAGCAGTGCACAAATTTCTGAAGAATTCTCCTCTAAAGCGCCTTCTGTATTAGTCGGCAGGAACAATTATCCAAACATAAATGTTGGAATAATGGCTCCTCCTGAGATTCCTTCCCTTCTTGAGAATGCTGAGCTTTATGATTCACCAAGGACTTGGGCAGAGAAGAACCTGCAGATAGACAGAATAATAGAATTGAGGTCTGCACTGATAAATTCGAGCTTCAGGGCTTATGTGAGCAGCGTGAGAAGCAGCCAAGGCTTCTTTTCGCAGAAACTTCTTGAACTGTCGCAGGAAATAGGCATGGCTTCAAAGCCTGTGGATGTTGAGATAAGCGTTGAGGAAAAGCCTAAGTTCAGGATAAGCTTGGATCCATATGTCGCTCCTTTCGGCCCTTCTGCAAAACTGAAGAAGGCAGAACTGACTGCAAATCCTCACGTAAACCCGATTATTGAAAAGACAGTTTTTGATTATGACTTCAAGGCGTCTGATGCAATGACTCTCCTCTTTCAAAGAGGATTTGATGAGAATGTTTTGACAAAATTATTGAGTGTTGGAGCGCTCGGAGTAAAAACAGAGAGAAAGCTTGTGCCGACAAGATGGGCTATTACTGCTACTGACGATTCAATCGGAAAGAGAATGATTGATAACATCAAGGATTTTCCTGAAACCAATTACCTTTCATTTTTTGGAAGCTATCTCGGAAATTATTATCTTGTGCTGCTCTTTCCCGAGAAATGGAGTTATGAACTTTTTGAAACTTACATGCCTAAGGCAGAGTGGAACCAGACAGATGAAATTCAGTTCATGACTGATTTCGAGCCTTATTCTGGAAGGAAGACCTATGCTGAAAACTGTGCGGGCGGCTATTATGCTGCAAGGCTTCCAATTCTAGAAAAATTTTCAGAGATGAAAAGGCAGGCTTCTGTGCTGTGCATAAGGATTATCACAGGAGAGTATTTCTGCCCGTTGGGAGTGTGGGTTGTGAGGGAAGCAGTTAGAAAGACGATGGCTTCAAAGCCCATAGAGTTTTCTGACAGGGAACTAATGCTGAAGTATGCAAGAGCTCTCTTGAAAAAGAAGTTTGGAATGAATGCAGATGACATCTTGAATAAAAGCATTCTTTTAAGAAATCTGAAAACGCAGACCAAGCTCAGAATGTTTGCTTAGGTATTTGAAAAAGTACGTCATTAGAGAGATAATTAGAAGAGAAATACTTAAAATCTTGAAAATTGCCGAGAAGGAATTAAAAGAAATTAATAAAAAAATAATAAAAATTCTAACTGCTTTTGGTCAAGGCAGAACTATTCTTATCTTTTCTTTCTTCTTCCGCCTCTTACCATCTTTGCTCTTGAGACATCTCCGTGCTTATCGACAAAATAGAGATATCCATTCTGTTTTTTGACGCCGACTTTTGCTACTTTCTCGGCTTTTTGTTTTCCCTTCTTTTTTCCCCTAACCATCTTTGCTCTTGAGACATCTCCGTGCTTATCGACAAAATAGAGATATCCATCTTGCTTTTTTACTCCAACTTTTGCAACTTTTTCAGCCATTGCTTCTCACCTTTTTTTATTTCTAATAATAGAAAACTTCCCCCTATTCTCATCCAAACTCAATTCATATTTAAACTTTTTGTTTTTTGCTCTCGGAAAATTCAGAATCAACAAATTTCAAGTATTCTTCTACTCTTACTATCACGTCAGATATCATGAATTTACTTATCCTCTCCTTGAATATCTCTTCCATACGAAGGAATTCTGTTATCCTGTACTTGTTTTTCGTCCTGTCAATTATTAAAAGATTTTTCAGACGTAGAAGCTGTCTTCTGATGTTTGAAAGGGCAGTTCCTGAGAGGGAAAGCTTTCTCCTCTTTCTAAGTGCAATAACCTTGTCCCTTACCTCTTCTGCCTTCAGCTTCTTCTTTCTGGCTCGCGCCTCGAGCAGCACATAAAGGATGTCAACCATAATGTCTCGTGAATCACCTGGCTGAAGAAGCCCTATGCTTAAGCATATCTTTCTTACTAGGTCGCGCTTGTCCTTAGAAGAGGGCTTTTCATATTTTCTAAGCGTGATTTCAGAAATTGGGATGTCCTTAGAAATGTTCTTCATAGGGAAATTTCAATGACAATTAGTATAAATAATTTTTGATTGAATGTTTTAATTGAGTGCTTTTTCTATTCAAATTTTTATAAAAGGATTAGAATTAGTTTGCATTATTTTGTATCATTATATCCTGCTAATGTAGATTGCAAATTTAGTTCTTTTTATATCCTCGTCAGAAGAATGCTCAAAACTTCCAGTTGGCTCGTTTTCAGAAAATTCCATGTTTGAAGAGCCTGTGCTCTTCTTTATTTTTTCTTCAAAGTCAGGAATTTTTGATAGCATCTCCAGTGCCTTTTTTTCTGTTCTTATGAAAAGACTTATTGAATCAGACTTCTGCATGCCGCTCTTCTTTCTAAGCGCCTGTATCCGTCTTATCAGCTCTCTAACATAACCTTCTGCAGCCAGCTCTTCGCTGAGTATTGGATTTATCATCACAGAAAAATCCTTCAGCTCTGCCAGTAGGAATGGCTGCTCAGCTGCTTTTTCAATGATTATGTGTTCTGCTTTTATCTTACACTCCTTGCCGTCAACAACTACTGTGAAGAAGCCTTCCTTCTCAATATGGGTGAGTATTGCTTCTGAACTGCTTACTGCGAACTGCGCAATTATCTTTGGAGTCAAATTCCCGAATTCAGGCCCGAGCTTTGAGTATTCTGCCCTTACTGCAGTCTTTATCTTTTTTGATTTCTCTACTGTTTCTAACTGCTTGATGTTCGCCTGCTTCAGTATGATTTTTGAGAGTTTCTTTGCTGCCTTGAGAATCTCTTTATCTTTTGAAACAACTATTGCCTTGCTCAGAGGCCATCTTACTCCAAGGGTTTTCTTCTCTCTCAATGAAAGTATTACACTGACAATCTGCTTTACGGCTTCCATGTTCTCTTCTAATTTCTCGTCAACAAGGGATTTCTTCGGCTTAGGCCATTCTGCCATGTGAACGCTTTCCTCAGAGTGCTCCGGATTTAAGACCGTGTGCAAAAAATCTTGATATATCTTCTCTGTAACATAAGGAGAAAATGGCGCCATCAATCTTATCACTTTATCAAAAGCATACAAGAAAGTGAAAGCCAGTGCTGGATCTTTTGAGGAAGTTCTGCTTCTCACCAGTTTTATGTACCACCTTGAGAAATCTTCATCTACAAATTTAATTATTGATTTTACACAAACATCATACTCATGCTTTTCAAGAGCTTCGGTAACTTCTGCAACAAGAGAGTTTGCCCTTGAGACAAGCCATCTGTCCTCTATTTTCAGCTCAAGCTCTTTTAATTTTCTAGCATCTGGTTTTTCAAAAAAGCGTGTAAAATCCTTAGTGTCTATATTTGTCCTTTCAAAATATTCTGAAACAAAAAAATAGGAATTCCAGAACAGTTTCAAAAATGATAACGGGGTTTCCTTGACCAGATTATAGCTGAATCTCTTTGTGTTACCAGGAGCTGTGTAGCACATCTGCAGCCTTATGGCATCTATACTTAATTCATTGAATGCTTCCCATGGGTCTATGATGTTGCCTTTGCTCTTGCTCATCTTTTCCCCATGTTCGTCAACAATAAGCCCTGCGCACACCACATTCTTGTAAGCTATTGAGTCAAAAAGCAGAACGCCAAGCACATGAAGCGTGTAGAACCATCCTCTTGTTTGATCTAATGCCTCTGCTATGAAATCATAGGGGAAATACTTCTTGAAGAGGCTCTTGTTTTCAAAGGGATAATGATACTGCGCAAAAGATGCAGAGCCAGAGTCATACCAGCAGTCAATAACATCAGGCACTCTCTGCATCTGCCTTCCGCATTTGCATTTTAATTTTATCTCGTCAATGAACGGCTTGTGAAGGTCAATCTGCTTAGGGACTTTGATGCCTTCTTTTCTAAGCTCTTTGACGCTGCCAATCACTTTCTCTGCGCCGCAATTCTCGCATCTCCATATGGGCAGCGGAGTTCCCCAGAACTTGCTTCTGCTCAATGCCCAGTCTTTAGCCCCTTCAAGCCAGTTTCCAAATCTGCCTTCTTTTATATGTTCCGGGAACCAGTTTATTTCCTTGTTTTTTTCAAGAAGCTTCTGCCTAAAATCACTTACTCTGATAAACCATGACTGTCTGGCATAATAGAGCAATGGAGTTTTGCATCTCCAGCAGAATGGATAAGAGTGTGTGTATTCCTCAACTTTGAATAATGCATGACTATCTTTGAGCATCTGAACTATCTTCCTATCAGCATCCTTTACAAAAAGCCCTTCGAGCTCTTTTATTTCTGAGGTGAATTTGCCGTCTTCACCAACAGGATTGACAAACGCAATTCCGTGCTGCTTGCACGCCTCATAATCCTCTTCTCCAAAGGCAGGCGCTTGATGAACAATTCCTGTGCCCTCTTCTATGCTTACAAAATCAGCTGGAATAACGACAAATGCTTTTTTGTCAAGCTTTTCCTTGAAGAAATCAAATAACGGCTCATACTCTATTCCAACTAATTCCCTGCCTTTGACTTCCTTGATTATTTTGGAATCATCAAAATATTTTTTTACAAGCTCCTTTGCTAGAATGTATTCTGAGTTTTCATGCTCAACAATTGCATAGACTATTTCAGGATTCAGTGCAAGAGAAAGGTTGCTTGGCAGGGTCCAGGGCGTAGTTGTCCATGCAAGGAAATACCTTGGCTTTTTGTTATCTGTTTTGTCATCTGAATTTTCTTTATTGTGTGAATTTTTAATCTTAAATCTTACAACTATGGTTTCTTCCGTAACATCCTCATAGCCCAAAGCCACTTCATGGCTGCTGAGGGAAGTGCCACATCTCGGGCAATAGGGCACAACCTTGTAATCTTGGAATAGAAGATTCTTTTTGTAAAGCTCCTTTAGAGACCACCATACGCTTTCAATATAATCATTATTCATTGTAATATACGGGAGTTCCAAATCTACCCAATAAGCAAGCTTTTCTGTAAAATCATTCCATTTTTCTATGAAGCTGAAAACATCGGTTCTGCATATGCTGTTGAACTTCTCAATGCCGTAATCTAAAACTTCTTTTTTAGAATTCAGTTCTAATTTCTTTTCAACCTGCACTTCAACTGGCAAGCCGTGGCAGTCCCAGCCGCCCTTTCTCGGCACATAATAGCCCTGCATGTATTTGAACCTGCAGAACAAATCCTTGAATACTCTTGCTTCTGTGTGGTGTAGCCCAGGAAGCGCATTTGCAGTCGGAGGCCCTTCTAAGAATGAGAATGTCTTCTTTCTCTTTGTAGATAGCACTTTCTGCTTTATCTTGCTATTCTTCCAAAAATTTGATACCTCTTCCTCAATCTTCTTAAAATTGTAATCCTTATCAGGAGTTTTCATTATAGCACCTAAATCTGATTATTTGAATCTTCATAGGAGTTTTGCCTGCACTTAAAAATTTTATGGTGCATGAATATATGAAAAAGTTGTCATATATTAATATTGGTATTAAAGAGAACATTTCAAGGTAAAAATTGAATAAAAATTATTGCTGCAGAATTGAGAATAATTAGAAAGATTTTTAAATAACAGAAAATATTAAAGTTGCAAAAAAGAAAGGAATTATTTAAAAAAATTTAAAGGATTTGCATCGGTTTGCTGCTTGCTATAATATGTAAGCCAGTAGCTCAATATTTAAAAATCAAAAAAGTGGTGGAAGAATGGTTTTATTTCTAGATGAAAAATATAAAAAAGCTAAAAAGTTTGTTCTGCTATTCGCATTTTTTATCTCATTGGTGTTTTTAGCAAAAACAGTCAGCGCAGGCTGCTGCATTGCAACTGATTATTCTGGATATTATACAGCAAATAACGCTATGGGCTGTGACGGCTTTTACTATGATGTTAATTGTAATGACAAATCCCTTGAACCTTATATTTCACAAATGTGCTGTATCCTCAACATCAGCCAGACCAACAAGTGCTATTACGGCTCAATGAAATTCTGCGAATACAAGGCAGAACAAGAAGGCGCAACTGATTATGAACTATCAGATGGTGATTATGGCGCCGATGGAACGCTTTGTTCTCTCAGCAATGTTCAAGGAACATGTCCCAGCCCATTGCCTGAAGTCAACTGCAGCAAAACATATAATATTATTGTTCAAGGCTGCATTGACGAAGAGGGAAAATCAGCATTCTTCTGCACCAGAGAAGGAAAATTAATATCTAATTGTGAGCTTTGCCTAGAGGACAATTGCGGAAGCTTGGTGTGCAACAAGCAAACAGGAAGCTGCGAGATGGTTTCTGCTAATAACTGCACAACAATAGGCTACGAGTGCTGTGCTGATTGCAAATCTGACAAAAGCGAGCCGCGTTATGATTATGGAACAGAAAATGAGGGCAGTTGCCCTCAGAATCTTCCAAGATGCTGTGAGGAGTGCAAAACCACACAGTATTGCTGTGAGTTCAAAAGTCAGTGTCCTGAATCCACAGGCAAAGGAAGCTGTTCTTCTGGGTGGGAATGCAGCCATGCGTGTGAACAATGGAATTGCGCACTTAACCAAAAAATAGCTTCTTCCTCAAATCAGCATGAAGTATGCTGGTGTAGCAATGAAAAGAGATATACTGCTTCTGACTCAGGATGGTGCTGCGAGGTGCCGGGTGTTGAAGGAGGAGTTTATAGTCCTGTTTCATGCAGTGAAATTGGAGAAGCCAAAGTAAGCGGTCTTGTGAAAGATTCTGCTGAGTCAAAAGGAATTGCTGGTGCATGGGTGTTTTTACCTGCCCATGGAATTGTAAGCCTGCCTACAGGAGCCACAGGCGATTATTCGATTTCTGGCTTGAAAACAGGAGTGAGCTACACTGTCTCTGCTTATGCCTCTGAATATTATATGCTTTCAAAAAGAATTTTAATGGATGCGTTGGATAAATCTGTTGATTTCCTAATGATAAAAATCGGTTCTACACAATGCAATCCAGTACATCCAGCGGCAATTTCTGGATTTAAGGCATTTGGGCAGCAGGGTAAAAAGGAAGTAAGTGTTGAATGGGATAAGAACTGTTCTGAATTAATATCTGCATATTATCTGAAAAGAAAGGACTGGAGTGCTGCAATTATATTGCCTGCCTCTGCTGACAGCTACATTGATAGCAATGTTGAATGGGGAAAAAACTATACTTATGAAATCCGGGCGATTTATCAGAATAAAAACACTCCTATTTCCAGCACCACTGTAAAAATGGGAAGTGCACTTTGCGAGGGTGTTCTTCCGGGCAATGAGTTTTGTCTGGACAGCCAGAATAGGAAAAATACTGAAAATGCCACTCTGAGAAGGACTTGTGATGAAAATAATAATGTTGCAGAAAATGTTTATATTAATACAGGAGTTTATGGTTATGAAACAGCAGACTGTTCAGAATATGATGCAGCAGAAGGTGGAGAACACCTGTGTGTGCTTACCAAGGGATTTCCTCAAGAAGGAACTGGAGAAGTGATTTCAAGATGTAAGAGAAAGGATGCCTGTGAAGCAACAGGAAATCCTTTAGGGCTTTTCTATGACAGGAACGTATGCTATGCCTTTGATTACAATTGCTATTACGAATTTTCAGGCACAAGCGTTGATATATGCGCTGACTGCAATGCAAAGCTGAAATGCTTTGATTTTATTTCAAAAGAGAGCTGCATGAACAACGATTGCGGCTTAAAATGCAATTGGACTTCTACTAATAAAGAGTTCAGCAAGGGAATCTGCTATCCCGAAGAAGAATATACCGGCACAGAATATTGCGACTTGTGCAATAATCTGTTTATGAACTGCGATGAGGATACTTGCTCAAAGCTAGGAAAATGCATAGCAAAGCAGGATGGCTGTTCAGTGTGCCCTGCTTCCACGAACTGCTCAAGCTACAAGGACCAGAAAAGCTGCGAAGGCTATCCATTTGACATGATTAACCCTTGTCCACCTCCAACATGTGGAGCTGTTAAAGAATATTATTGTCAAAACGGAGTGATGCAGAACATAACAACAGTTTGTCCTTCCGGTTATACCTGCCAAGATGGAGCATGTAAACCTACT
>Ga0172364_10000095_pt1 | contig 48665 bp, 47 predicted proteins | sample LakKivSesite10cm_FD_114545 | JGI IMG/M metagenome (GOLD analysis project Ga0172364, IMG submission 114545) | Sediment microbial communities from Lake Kivu, Rwanda - Sediment site 10cm | ecosystem: Environmental > Aquatic > Freshwater > Lake > Sediment | place: Rwanda: Western Province, Lake...
ACGATAAAGCTTCCTCGGTAGATGAGGTGCAGAATAAATACTAACAAAGAAATGGATTCTTGTCAAGGGCAATCGATTGAAATTTTATAGTTAGTTTTTCTGGCAATAATATTATAGTATAAGAGGAAGAAAAGTTCAAGGTAATATATTAAAATTTTTCTTCTAAAAAATACTGGTGTACCCTTAAATCATCAGTTAATTCAGGATGAAAGGCACAGACTAGAATCTTACCTTGCTTAGCCATAATTATCTTATTTTCAAATTCTGCCAAAACTTCCACTTCTTTCCCTACTCTCTTTATATAAGGAGCCCTAATAAAAACTGCTCTAAAACTTTTTCCCTTCATTCCTTTAATTTTTACTTCTACTTCAAAACTGTCTACCTGTCTTCCGAAGGCATTTCTTTCTACCGTGATATTAATTAAATTAAATTTTACCTGCTCATAATCCTTTATCTCCCGAGCAAGTAAAATCATTCCAGCACAGGTTCCAAATATGGGTAATCCCTCTTTACCCTTTTTTATTATAGCTTCATCTAATCCGTATATTTTGGCTAATTTACCAATAGTAGTGCTTTCACCGCCTGGAATGATTAATTTCTCTACCTTGTTTAAATCCTCCAAGGTCTTTACTCTAATTCCCTGATAACCACATTTCTCTATCATGTGGATATGTTCTTCTACCGCTCCTTGTAAATCTAGTACTCCAATCCGCAATCTATTCTTCCTTGCTCCTTTCCCATCTAATTAATTCAACCATCCAATCTTTTACCAACCCCTATCCTGCATTCGTTCATGTTCTTCTATTTTAGATATTTCAATACCTTTCATTGCTTCTCCCAAACCTTCTGAAACTCGAGCAAGTATTTCAGGATTGTTGTAATGGGTGGTAGCTTCTACTATAGCTCTAGCCCTTTTTACCGGGTCTTTTGATTTAAATATTCCTGAGCCTACAAATATTCCATCTGCCCCTAACTGCATCATTAAGGCAGCATCTGCAGGGGTGGCAATACCTCCGGCAGCAAAATTTACTACCGGTAATCTTCCGCTTTCTGCAACTTCCTGTAATAATTCAAAGGGAGCACCTAATTCCTTAGCCATATTCATTAACTCTTCTTTAGGTATGTTTTTTAATCTTCTTATTTCATCCATCACCTGCCGCATATGTCTAACTGCTTCTACTATATTCCCTGTTCCTGGTTCACCTTTTGTCCTTATCATTGCTGCTCCTTCTCCGATCCTGCGCAAAGCCTCTCCCAGGTTGCGGGCTCCACAGACAAAGGGCACCTTAAAATTATGCTTATTAATATGATATTTTTCATCAGCAGGGGTTAATACTTCACTTTCATCAATATAGTCTACACCTAAAGCTTCTAAAATTTGAGCTTCCACAAAATGACCAATTCTTACCTTGGCCATTACCGGAATGGATACCGCTGACATTATCTCTTTAATATTCTTAGGATCAGCCATTCTGGCTACTCCTCCAGCTGCCCGTATATCCGCAGGAACTCTCTCTAGAGCCATTACTGCAACAGCTCCAGCTTCCTCTGCAATTTTTGCTTGCTCTACAGTAACTACATCCATTATAACTCCACCCTTTAACATTTCAGCCAAACCCTTTTTCACTTTATAAGTTCCTTTTTCTACCATAAGCCCATCCTCCTTTTTTAGGCATATACTCCTAATCCAAAATTTTAATCCTAAGTAAAAAATATTAAAACAACTTATCTCTATTCTCTATATATTTTATCAAGATTTTATTCTTTTTACCAGTTGGAAAAAGCTTTATAAAAATAAATATCCTCAAATAGTAATAAGATACCATAATTCTTAAAAATTATGGCATCTTATTATTTGACCTCTAATACTTAATCTTAAAAGATAATATTTATTAAAGATAGATTATTTTTACTCACCTTTAGCCAGACGTTCGTAAAGCTTCCAGCGTTCCAGAACACCTTCCTGAGCTTCTTTCAGTAACTCTTTAGCTACTTCAGGCATGATCCGGGTAAGAACTTTATAGCGATTCTCATTGTAGATATACGCTTCCAAAGGAATACTCGGCGCTGAAGAATCTAATTGTAAAGGATTCTTACCTTCTTTCCTTAAATCAGGATTATATCTAAGTAAGGGCCAATAACCAGATTTTACAGCTAATTTCTGTTGCTCTAAACCATACAATAGATTATACTCATGGCTTATGCAATGACAATAAGCTACAATTAAAGATGGTCCATTATAGGCTTCTGCCTCTAAAAATGCCTTAATAGTATGTGCATCATTTGCTCCTATAGCCACTTGAGCAACATACACATTTCCATAGCAAATACCCATCATCGCCAGGTCTTTTCGGAAAGTTCTCTTCCCGGCAGCGGCAAATTTAGCTACTGCCCCCAAAGGTGTCGCCTTGGACATCTGTCCACCCGTATTAGAATAAGTTTCCGAATTCAATACTAAGATGTTAACATTCCTCTTTTGCGCAATAACATGATCCAATCCACCATAACCGATATCAAAAGCCCATCCATCTCCACCTACAATCCATACATCCTTTTTCACCAGTACATCTATTATACTTAACAGATTCCTAGCTTCTGGACCCTTAATCTCTTTTAACTTTTGTTCTAATACTTTCACCCTCTCTCTCTGTTCCTCTATATCTTTCTCAGTAGATTGATCGGCATATTTAATCTCTTTTACCAAGTCTGAACCAACTTTAGAGGAGAGTTTTTCCAATAATTCGTGGGCATATTCTATTTGTTTATCTAAAGCCAGTCTAAATCCCAGTCCAAATTCCGCATTATCTTCAAATAAGGAATTAGCCCAGGCAGGTCCCCTTCCTTCTCGGTTAAAGGTCCAAGGAGTAGTAGGTAAGTTTCCTCCATAAATAGAAGAGCAACCGGTAGCGTTGGCAATAATCGCCCTATCTCCAAATAATTGACTTAGCAACTTTAAATAAGGAGTTTCTCCACAGCCTGCACAGGCCCCCGAAAATTCAAAGAGTGGCTGCAAGAATTGTACTTCCCTTACTGCCTTAAGATCAAGCTGCTTACGATCTACTTCAGGAATACTTAAGAAAAATTCCCAATTTTTTACTTCCTGTTTCCGAATAGGAATTTGCTCTACCATATTGATAGCTTTCAATTCCGGATTCTTTTTGTTCTTAGTAGGACAATTCTGAACACATAGAGCACAACCAGTACAATCCTCCGGTGCAACTTGCAGAGTATATTTTAATCCCTTAAATTTAGAATTTTTAGCATCAATGAATTTAAATTTATCCGGAGCAGAAGATAATAGTTTACCATCATAAACCTTTGCCCTGATTACTGAATGAGGGCATACCAAAACGCACTTTCCGCATTGAATGCAGGTTTCAGGATCCCAGCTAGGTATCTCTTGAGCAATATTTCTTTTTTCCCATTGAGTAGTACCACTGGGAAAAGTACCATCGCAGGAAAAGGCACTTACTGGAATACTATCTCCCTTTCCAGCAATGATCTGAGCAGTAACCTTTTTGACAAAATCCGGAGCTCCAGCAGGAACAGGAGGTCGTTTTTCTATCTTGCTGGTGGGTTTACTTGGTACTTTTACTTCCTTCAAATTAGAAAGAGCTCCATCTACCGCAGCAAAATTAGTTTTAATAATCTTTTCTCCCTTTTTGCCGTAAGTCTTTTCAATAGAATCTTTTATTGCTTTTATAGCATGTTCTATAGGTATAATCTTACTAAGGGCAAAGAAACAAACCTGCATTATGGTATTGATCCTTACTCCTAAACCCACTTCTTTAGCGATTTTATAGGCATCAATTACATAAAATTTTAGTTTCTTCTCAATTATAGTTTCTTGTACCGACCAGGGCAAATGATCCCAAACCTCTTCTGCAGAATAAGGACTATTCAAGAGAAAAATTGCTCCCCTCTGAGCATTCCCTAACATATCATACCGCTCTAAAAAGGAGAACTGATGACAAGCCACAAAATTTGCTTGATTAATTAAATAAGGAGAATGGATCGGGGTGGGTCCAAATCTCAGATGAGAAGTAGTAAGTGAACCCGCTTTTCGGGAATCAATAACAAAATAACCCTGAGCGTAATTATCGGTCTCCTCACCAATAATCTTGATAGAATTCTTATTAGCTCCTACCGTTCCATCTGATCCAAGTCCATAAAAGAGAGCCCTAGCTCGATTAGTCGGTTCAATGGAAAAATCATGGTCATAAGAAAGGCTAGAATGAGTGACATCATCATTTATTCCTATGGTAAAATGATTTTTAGGCTTGTTTTTTTTCAACTCTTTAAAGATTCCCATCACCATACCAGGAGTAAACTCTTTAGAAGAAAGACCATATCTCCCACCGATCACTTTGGGAATACCTTTAAAATTAGCTATTCCGGTAGAAATTCCTTCTTGAAGGGAAGTTACCACATCGGCATATAATGGTTCTCCAATACTGCCCGGTTCTTTGGTACGATCTAACACTGCTATAGATACTACTGTCTTGGGAATAGATTTAATAAAATGCTTCACGGAGAACGGTCGATAAAGTCGAACCTTCACTACTCCTACCTTTTCCCCCTTCCCCATTAGATATTCCACTGTTTCTTCAACAGTTTCTGCACCAGAACCCATTAATATAATAATTCTTTCAGCATCTTTAGCTCCAAAATATTGAAATAACTCATATCTCCTTCCGGTTACCTTTGCAAACTTATCCATGACTTTTTCAACTATATCGGGACATTTAAGATAGTAGGGATTAACAGTCTCTTTTCCTTGAAAGAAAACATCAGGATTCTGAGCGGTGCCTCTGATAAAGGGACGATCGGGGGAAAGAGATCTTTTCCGATGTTCTATTACCAAGTCATCATCTATTACTGCCTTCATCTCTTCGGGAGTTAAAAATTCGACCTTAGAAATTTCATGAGAAGTACGAAAACCATCAAAAAAATGAAGAAATGGCACTCGAGATTCCAAGCTTGCTGCCTGAGCAATTAATGGAAAATCCATAGCTTCTTGAACTGAATTGGAGGCAAGTAGGGCAAAACCGGTTGCCCTGGTAGCCATTACATCACTATGATCACCAAAAATTGAAAGAGCATGACCAGCGACTGAACGAGCAGAAACATTAAATACAGTAGAAGTCAATTCACCTGCAATCTTGTACATATTAGGAATCATTAGTAAAAGCCCCTGGGAAGCAGTAAAAGTAGTAGTAAGGCCTCCTCTCTGGATAGAGCCATGTACCGCCCCCGCTGCCCCTCCCTCACTTTGCATCTCTGTCACCTGGGGCACTGTTCCCCAGATATTTGGCTTTCCTTGGGCAGCCCATTCATCAGCAAGCTCTCCCATAGAAGAAGAGGGAGTGATGGGATAGATATTGATTACTTCACTTAAATGATAGGCAGTATGTGCTGCTCCAGTATTCCCATCAATAGTAACTTTTTTTTTCTTTATCATTGGTTAACCTCCTGTTTATTTTTTAATCATGAGTCAGCTTTTTATTATAGCATTTTTTTAATTTTTTCTCAAATAACTAAATCTCGGGAAAAAAGTGTTTATTTTACTTCTTGTCTTCCCATTAAAGCCTGGGTAAGAGTTACTTCATCTGCAAATTCCAGACTACTACCTATAGGTATTCCATAGGCAATACGAGTTACTTTTATCTTCAAAGGATGAATTAGTTTGGCCAGATAGGAAGCGGTCACTTCTCCTTCTATATTTGGATTAGTAGCCAGAATTACTTCTTTTACATTTTCAGTTCTAAGTCTGTTCATTAACACTTCGATCTTTAAATTCTCTGGTTCAATACCATCTAAAGGAGAGATCGCCCCTTCTAATATATGATAGACACCTTTATATTCTCCTGTTCTTTCCAGGGCAATCAAATCTTTTACTCCTTCCACCACACAGATGATGGATTTGTCCCGCTCTTTACTCTGACAAATCTCACAGATATCCTGGTCAGTAATATTCCCACAGATTGAACAATTTTTGACCTTTTCCTTGGCCTCTATGATGGTATTCGCTAAATTTCTAGCATTCTCCGGGGAGCTTTTTAAAATATAGAAAGCTAATCTCTGAGCTGTTTTTGGACCAATACCTGGCATTTTAGAAAACTCTTCAATTAATCTTGCTAATGGTTTAGTATACTTAAAATACAATTCTTATCTCCTTTATCTAAGTATCCAAGATTAAAAAATACCAGGAATACCTATACCACCAGTTAATTTAGACATTTCTTCTGCCACCAATTCTTTCGATTGTCTAATGGCTTCATTAACTGCTGCCAGAATAAGATCTTCGAGCATCTCTTTCTCCTTTACATCAATAACATCTGGCTCAATTTTAATTTCCTTAATTTCCTGTTTGCCAGTAATTAGTATTTCAATCATTCCTCCCCCAGAGGATACTCGAATCTCTCTTTTCCCCAATTCTTCTTTCATTTCTTCAATCTTTTTTTGCATTATCTGTGCCTGCTTCATTAAAAATTTCATATCCATCTTCAATATGTACTCCCTTCTTTTTAGGCATAACTCTTATTCTTTGATTATTTTTCCTTCAAACAAATTTAATGACTCTTTAATAATAGAGTTTTCATCAGTAACTTCCGGATGATCTTTTTCCGAGGAATCTCGATCTTTTACGGTAATTGTCTTTTCTTCTTCCTTTTTTTCTACCTTCCCAACTTCTCCCTGGCTTTGATTATTAATCAAACATTCAATATTAAAAAATCTCCCGGTTTCTTCATATAATAACTCTCTTAAGAGCATCCTATTATTCTTCTTTTCTAAACTCTCTTTATGAAAACAATTTTCCTGGCTAAAACAAATGATTAATTTATCATTTTCTAAATTAATCGAATTGCTTACCATTAAAAAAGAATAAAGAGAAATCTTCGTCTTTTTAATCTTCTCTAATATCCTGGGCAATATCTCTTTTATTTTTATATCCTCTGCCCCTTTACCCTGATCCTGAGGAAGATTACCCTCTTTCTTTTCTCTCTTCTTCTCCTCTATTTGCTTTTTAACCGCTTTATCTACCTTTTTCTCCTCTTCTTTTTTTATTCTCTTTTCATCTATTCCTGAAGAACCTATCCCGGTATCCTTCAGAGGCCATAAATCTCGGTTATGCTCTTCCTTCGATTTCTCTAAAGCTACTTTTAAATTATTATTTCTTTCCATAGTAAATTTCACCACTAGCATCTCTAATAAAATCCAGGGGTGGGTGAAATACCTTAACTTTTTTTCCATTTCAGCCAGATAATCAATTAAAGAAAATAAATCGTTTAATTCCATTAAATCCGATTGAGCCTTCAAGCGTTCCCAGTTTTCCATAAATATTCCCCGTGACTTCATTATCTCCTGAGTACAGTATTTCATCAGGATTAAATTATGGATATATTCCATTAATCCTTTTACAAACTGAACGCTATCTTTTCCCGATTCTTGTAATCGATTAACAATTTCAATTCCCCGGCTAGTTTCTTGATTAATGATTGCCTCTAAAAATTCCTCTAATATCTCTTCATCTATGACTCCTAGAAGATCCTTAACGCTGGGAAAATCAATTTTCTTCCCACAATAGGCAATCAGCTGATCCAGCATGCTTTCTGCATCACGCATAGAGCCAGTAGAATACCGGGCAATAATTTTTAGAGTCTTTTCCTCCACTTCTAATTTTTCACTCTCCGAAATTATTTTCAATTTATCTAAAATATCCTGTAGAGGTATTCTTCTAAAATTAAACCACTGACATCGAGAGGTAATCGTCTCTGGAATTTTGTGAGGGGCAGTGGTGGCAAAAATGAAAATGATATGTGAGGGCGGTTCTTCCAAAGTCTTCAAGAGGGCATTGAAGGCTTCAGCAGTTAACATATGAACTTCATCGATAATATATACTCTATACTTCCCTTCTGAGGGGGCAAATTTTACTTTAGTCCTTAATTCTCTAATATCGTCAATACCTCGGTTGGATGCTCCATCAATTTCAATTACATCCAGAGAATACCCTTCTGTTATACGGATACAACTTTCGCATTGATTGCAGGGATGAACAGTAGGACCATTTTTACAATTCAAGGATTTTGCTAAAATTCGCGCTGTGGTGGTTTTTCCTACTCCTCTTGGACCAGAAAAGATATAAGCATGCGCAACTCTATTTAAAGTGATAGCGTTCATCAGAGTTTTAGTAATATGTTCCTGTCCAATTATATCCTCAAAAAATTGAGGTCTCCATTTGCGATAGAGGGTTCGATATTCCATAATAATTCCTTATCCGTTTAATACCCTTCTCTTTAATTTAAAGAATACTCTAATTAAGTATTTTAAGTGACCGTGCACCTACCTTTGATTTACCTCCCCAAGCGGTAACAAGACAGTTTGCTCCAGTCAGGTTTGCCTGTGGTAGCCAAAGAGATTTGCTTACCGTTGCTTCCTCCCGGATCTGGCGGGGTTCACAATTCTTCGGTACACAGGGCCCAACCTTCATCGCCACTTATCCTGGCCAGCCTTAAAGAGATAAAACCGCGAGTAGGAATTCAACCCTGCTGGAGCGGATTGCAGGCTACAGGGCACCGCTAACTCCCCATTTAGCACGATCACTTATTTCAAGTCTATTCAATATTAACCTCTCAAAATTATATAGAAATGGCGGAGAGGGCGGGATTCGAACCCGCGAGACAGCTTTTGGCCGCCCAATCGCTCTCCAGGCGATCCCGTTATGACCACTTCGGTACCTCTCCAAAAAATATTCTCCACTCTTCTTATCTAATAATTAAAATATAGATAAAGACTTTATTAATTCTAATACATTTTTATTAAAAAATCTACTTTTTCTATTATTTTTCCCCCAGAGCGCTTCTCCTTATATTGTTAATTAAATAAACTTCTTGAATAAAAATATAACCTATCTAAATATGTATAGCTTAATTATTGCTACAAAATTTTACGAAAGATAACTCTGTATTGCTTGTTCATTTAATTATCGGTACTTTACCAATCCCCTTTACTGACTAAAGGAAATAATTTTACATTTTGAACACCAAGGTGAAATAGGTTTACATATTTTTTAACCATGAACTACTAAATAAGTATTAAAAGAAATCCAATATTTTTGGAGTAATATCTTCATTAAATCCTGTTCTGTTTCTGCCGGATTTTTGCTCTTCATCAGGCCAATTCGGTTAGATATACGATAAACATGATTATCCATAGTAATAGTATCAAGATTAAAAGCAACTCCTAAAACTAGATTTGCTGTCTTTCTACCTACTCCAGGTAACTGCATTAATTCATTAATAAATATTTTCAGGCATATTCCGTTATATTTCTTGATAAGTATATTAGTAATATTTTTTATATTTTTCGCCTTTATCCGGTAAAACCCCACTGGATAAATCAAACTTATAATCTCTTCTTCAGTCATTTGACATAAACTTACTGGAGCATGAAGACTGCCACCATAAATAACATCATATCTATCCAACTGCTTCTACCTAACTAACTGGTAGTCGCCAACGTCAACTAATAACTCTTTAGCAATACATTCAGCATATTTTTTAGTAAATCCTGTTTTAGATTTATACATTACTAAACATTTCATACCCTGTCCTTATAGTAGAGATTCCTGGCATCAATATTATGTGCAGTTTTAATGATGGCATATCTAATAATTTTTAATAATCTTGAAAAAGCCTTTTGATTCTTTTTTAATATATTAGCACATTTTCCTCTAAGATTAATCAGATCTCTTTTTGTGGATAAAGAACAATATCAACAATGCCAATATTGTAAGCTCTTGCTCAAGTATGCAGTATTTTAGTTCATTCCCACTTTAATACCTGGATAACTTGCTCTGCTCAATATAAAAATTAATGACCCCAATCTCTTTCATTCGCTTATTTTTTTCCATCCATCGTTCTCTCGACATCCCCTCAAACTGCTTATCACAAGGAAATTCATGGCACTGAAAACAAAAATCTACTTTTTTCTCCTTGTGGCAGGTCTTGGCCTGGCAATCGACAGGGCATTTAACCTTCTCACTCCTGCATCCACCACATGACGAATTGGCAAATACTTCCAATACTTCCCTGAATTTACCATATTCTTTAAAGATAGGATTGAAATTTGATTTAATTGCAGCCAATCTTTCATAACCCTTTAATAAATCTAATAATTTTGCACTTAATGCCTTTATCTCGCCACCTTCATAATCAGCACATCTGCTGCAATCCAATCCACAGACGGAAAGTTTTTTTATAACTTGAGCATAATCCATATTATCACCTCTTTTTAAAATACATCCTTTTCATCGTCCCATTGTTGCCCTTTAGGCTATTCTGAGGGAAAGAACAAAATTAAATTGGTAATATCTTTTTGTTTTCCTATTCGTCTCAAAAAAGCATGTCTAAAATGATCACCTGCATTGATTTTGGTGGAATATATTTGATTGCCCCTGACCTGGTAATTTAACATAATACCATATGGCGTGATTCAGTTACTGAATTTCTGTTACACAATCTTCATTACTATACTATTTTGCCATCTGTCTCAGTCTTGAAACTCTTTCTTTTATTGATTGATTATACTCTTCTTCAGAAATATTAGGATCTCTGAGGTCAGTATAGTTTTTACAGGGAAGTTCAGGACATTGACCACAATGAGAATATCCTTTATCCATTACCGAACATTGATATAAAGGACATATTTTATCCGAAAAGGCCTCTTGTGCCCAGAAGGTTGATCCTTGAACAGCTTGACATCCTGTACAAGAGCTATTGAAATATTCACATTGGTCATATAATAATCCGCAAACTGATAAAACTTGAGTCATCTTCGCTCTTCCTTAAAAAGTTATTATCAATTTTATATCTGCCTATTTAAAAATTTTCTTGGATAACGCTAGCGCCTTTTTCCTGGTGGCATTTCTGGGATTATCCTTCTGCCTTTCAATGAATAATACAATTTTATTTTTATCTTTAATCAAGTCCTTCAGCCTATCAAAAGCAATTAGTATTTTTCCGAGAGCAATATGGGTACATTCCGGTGTTTCAAGGCTATAATCTTCTACTTTAAGTAATTCTTCCATAATTCCATCCAAATATTCTGGTTTGTTGCTGGCGATTTCGGTCAACGCAAGAATGGTATTATTCACTGTGATCAGTTTTCCGCATTTTAAAAAATCTAGCAGGCGAGGAAGAATATAGCTAATTTTGTCTTCCCGGTCTACCTTGGACAAGTTTCCAATGACCCGGATAGCCGTCCATTTTATAATATTGTTTGGGCTATCAAGCAGCTCTATAAAAAAATCAATATCCGGATAAAGTTTTTCAGGCTTGTATTGTGAAACCATAATAGATTGTTTAGCACAGGCAAATTTAATCCTGGGATTTGTGGATGAAAAATCATGAATATTGATTTTATTGATCATTTTTTCTCACCTTCTTAATTTTAGACAATATTTTTTCTTCCGGGCAATATCATTCAATATATCATGAAGTATTCTAAATCTACCTTTTATATCCAGCCCAATAGATTTTTGCTTTGCCTCTGCTAAGGCCAGTTCCAGCTCTTCAATCTCCATAACCGTAGCTGCAATGCAATAATAACTCTTAGATCGTCCTTCATTAAATTCCACTAACATTTCTCTTAGTAATTGCTCCCTAATTTTTTGAAGTTTTTCAAACTCTACCACGCCTCTTTTATTAATGAAAGCAATATCATCTTCCAGTTTCTGGTAGCACTTGAATGAATCAATCTTTCTGCCTGCTTCTCTATGATTTTTCCATTTTTCACAAGTCTCGCCTTTAGAGCAATCCCAGCAAAATTCCACTCCCTTTCTCTTTATGGCACAAGTGATAAATGGACATCCCACTTTTATCCTATCATCACTTTTACATCCCAGGCAGCGGCTTTCAGTAATCATATGATAATGTGGGCATAGCCGGCAGGAAAGACCGCATATACCAACTTCTGGATATTTTATATTCATCAGATGATTCCTATACTTTTTTTAATCTTACTATGCGCTAGAATTTTTTATTTTCTTTAAGACACGAAATCTTTAATAAAGTTTTATTTTAATTTCAGTAATAAAATAAAAAATTACCATATAAATGGAATTAACCTATATTTAACTTTTTTAGAATACTCTTCATAACCTTCCAATTCCTTAAGTAAAGTTTTATCCTCCAAGGCAGTACGAATAATGAATATAATCATAACAAGAAAGGACATCAGTAAAGCATAAATTGAACCTAAAGCTATCGGTGTAGCCATTGCCATTAATATATAACCAACATATCCAGGATGTCGTACATATTCATACGGTCCTTCTACCGCAGTGCTATGTCCTCGTTCACTTTGCATTCGGACCATGGTAGAAAAAAATTTATTGGATATCATCGCCCAGGTAAAGAGCATCGATCCCAAAAATACAATAATTAAACCACTCACCTGAATAATAATAGGAAAAGGATTACTCCAATTAAATCGATAATCCAAACCGGAAAGGACATAAATTCCTAATACAGGAATAATATTCAGGGTCATTAATATTTTATCCCATCTTTTGACCTTCTCCTTTTTTCTACCTCTTTCTTCCATAACCTCTCTGGGCAGTACTATAAAATTAATTACTAAAATGATTATTTGGGTAGATAGGAAAATCCAGGCCCAGCTCCAGCTCAGTGACCCGGCAGAAACAAAAAGTATAAAACATTGTAGGAAAAGTGTTGAAATAACTTGTACTATTCTTCTTACAATATCCTTATTCATTTTTTATCCCTTCACTTTTTTCCATATTCTTGATCTTAATTAATCAATCCATTCCATAAAATCTTTTGGTGGCACTTCTTCAATAAAGGTACAGGGATAGACAGCTTTTTCAGGATTATTTAATTCCACCACTTTCCAGGGATTTATATTCGGCGAACCAAAAGCAATATAAGCCTTTTCAGCGGTAAGATCAAAGATAATAGAATATGTTGTTCCCAGAAATTTCCGATAATATAAAACAGCTATCCCATCAGGATATTTCTGGGAGCAGAATCTTTGCAGGTCTTCCCGGGATAATTTTTCCTTCGATCTAAATAGTTTTTCTATAGCTCTGTATCTAATAACAGAGTGTTTCATGGACTTACCGGCACATCTCTTGATCTCAGGAATAAGAGCATGGTTTGTTGATCCTAAAAATGACTTATGGTCTAGCTTTTCCGTGGCTTTCTGTCCGTCAAATGTTTCCACCAGACAGGCATTACCTTTTTTATCGGTCATCAGCAGATGAATATTATAGGCAATATCAATATTCCTGGTATAAGCGATGGCTTCAGTTACATCTCGACAATTTTCCAGTATTCCCCTCAGGATTAACCAGAATTGAGATCCACTAAGAGCTGGAGATCTAAGCCATTTTGTAGCCCCAACACCCATTCCCGTAGAACTCATCGTAACACAAAGTCCCTGGTCATTAAGTCCATCATTTCTCCCGAAAAGCATGGTGGAAAATCCAGTATGGCTGAATTTACCACTTATCTTTGTGGTACACAGCCTGTAATCCTCAACTTTATAATTAAAATCATAATTCCGGCAGACATAGACATGGCCATCTGCGGATTTCTGAGGCAAAACACAAAAAGTGCTACAATGCGGGCGAAGATAAGAATGATAGTAGAAGGACATATTTTTGATGGGAATATTGAAATAATCAGCCATTCCCTTTAATTCATCATTAAGTCCTGGACAAACTTTTTCAAAAAAGATTTCTACTTGTTCAAATTCTTTATCGCTAAATTTTGATTTTGCGGTTTTAATAAACTTGATCCATGCTGGATTATTTTTGATGAGTTCTGCCTGCTGTCTTCCAACTTCATAGGAATTGCCTTCTAAAATTATATGACTAAATTCTTTTTTTATTATTCTCATCGTTTGTTTTTATAAATACCTCCCTGACGCACAATTTCACTGTTCTATTGATTTTCTTTCATAGAATAATCTTTGCTCTATAATATCTGTTACTTTAATAGAAGGATGGTGATAGTCTTTTCCCTCCAGTTTTCCCCAATGATGGATTGCCTTTTGCGGACACCACTCATCGCAAGCAAAACACATTTCGCAGTTATGCATCCAAAATGGTTTTCCATTCTCCATTTTGATGTTGCTCACCGGACAGACTTTTTCACATATGCCGCATCCATTGCATTTTTCTTCATTAAATTTTATACTCTGGTCCGATAAATGGACAAGCTGAGGATAGGTTAATTTTGAATCTTCCTTTTCTTGGGCATATTTCCTCATGGATCTCATTATTGGTTCCTTGGTAATTGATAGTAGTCGTCCTAATGTGAAATTAAAAATATTCTGGGCAATAATATTTCCTTTCTTTCTTTTTTTTATCATTTCAATTATTGATTCTATCTTTTTATCTGCTTTTGCTAGTATTATTGAACTATCTCTTTCGATAGGAACTGGAATGTGATCATAATCCGAGTTATTCATTGGAAATCTGGCATAGAATCTACCATTTATTTCCCAGCCAGGTGACCTCGCAATTTTAATACAACGGTTAATAGTTGGAAATGCATTTGGAAGGCATATCCACCATAGGTACATACGATAAAGTAGTACTTATTTTTTACATATTCTATCTTCCCCAGAAACTGACTCACGATTTCTGGGAGGCCATAAATCTGAGCAAGATAAACGGGAAATACGATTCCGATTACATCTTCATTTATTTTAACCGTTTGTTGCTCTTTATATCTTACTATTGGATCTATACATCCTCCTATCCCCTCAGCAATTTTCTTGGCAGCAACGAGGGAGTTTCCTGTTCCAGTAAAGTAAAATATCCGAGCTTTCATTCTCTTATTCTCCTTACACCATTTAGTGCCGAGAAAGAATTCAGAATCATCTTTGGGGGCTCTAGATTCTCCTCAATATTTTAACTAATATGGTGAATTTTTGCCCTAAATATTAAGTATATTTGAAGGATAATTAAAACTCCAAAGAAAAATGCAAGATTAATTCCGACGGGAATCCTGAATGCCGGTACAACCTTTTTCCATTCATAAGCCGGTAGATTAAGCAGATTAAAAAAATCATTGGTTGTATATCTAATAAAAGTTAAGGTAAAAGCGAAAAATAAAATAACATAGTAAACTATCATCCCGAACTTTGCATAAGCTTTATTCTGATAAAACAGATAAGTTAACATAAATAATATAAAAATAGCTATGCTCAGGAAATAAGTGCCCTCTCTTTTAAAAAAAAATTCCCCAAAAAAAGGAAAAGATCCTTTAAGGAATAATAATAAATAAAAGATTAAAATCCAAAATAAATTTAATAATATAATGGTTAAATTATCGGGAGATTGTTTTTCAAAATAATTATTTGAAGCGGAAGTTTTGAACAATAGTTCATTTTTGGGAGTTTGGTAAAATTTTATTAATATAAAAGGTAAACCAATTAAAAATACCAGGAAAAAAATCAAAATTATTAAAGTTTGGTATGGCTCAAGAGTATTAATCAAATCAAAAGAAGATAAAAAACTAATTATTATAGTTAAACCTATGATTATAAGGGCTTTAAAAAAAGCAAGAGATAAATTGAATCCCCATTTTTTTAAAGTAAGATTGCCAATTCCCAAAAGAATACAGGAAACAGCGAGAGTGGAATATGCTATTATATTTAAAAGTATAAAGGTAAACATTAAACTTCCGAAGCCAAAACCTTCATAGTGATGATTACCTCCTTCAGAAAAAGAATAGAAACTGGTGAACTCGACTGGAACAAGAAAAAAAGAAAATAATCCTATTACCAGAAATAATATTCCTAATATTTTAATCAATGTATTTCCTTTATTCATATATTCATAGCTTTTTTCAAATTAAATTTATTTATTTAACAATGCTCCTCTTGAAACAACCAGCGACGTGTCTTAGCTATTTTCACTATTGTTTTAACGCTTAGCTGATTAAATTTTCCGCTTTGTACCAAGCTGCAGCTAACCAGACTGCTTAGGGTGCGATTCAAACTTATTTTTTCCCAACTGGCAGTGTGTATGGGAAAAAAACAAGAAGTTTCTAGCCAGTTGTCTTCATTGAATCCTTTATTCCTCATATCTCGGTTATTTCAAGTAATCTAAACGTACAATCCTTTCTCATTTTCTTATTTCTTATATTCGTATTCATTTTACAGGTATATTTTGTTTGATCTTCAAGCTCTTATATTTTTAAAAAACTTTGCTTCCAGTTCCCTTAGTGCGTCAGTAGCAATCCATCTTGCCGTCCTGGAATCAACTGTTTTAATTTCCCTAGCTAGCCTCATAGCTGCTACTCTTAAATTTTCATTTCTTTTACCAATCTGCCGTAAAGCCCAATTAACCGCTTTCTTAACAAAGTTTCGGTCATCTATTGCTTCTCTCTTAATAATGGAGAAAAATTTTACAAATTCACTGTCATTTGTTTTTTGGTCATGAACAGCCAATACAGCCATCAAAACAAATCCCGCTCTTTTGATAAATTCTCCCTCGTTCTTACTCCACTCTATTGCTTTTTGATAAGCAAATTTAGTTTTATCAAAGAGATTTATACAGACCTGGTCGCAGACATCCCAGGAGTCAAATTCTTCTACCCAATTGTTCATTTGCTCTTCTGTAACCAAATCTGGTTCGTCGATCATCCCTGCTAGTATTCTTGCTTCATGAATCTCCGACTTCCAAAGTTGTTGAGCGAGTTCATGATTCTGGCCAGTTTTCCTGGCAATTTTTCTAAGATTTGGTATAGAAACTCCGAAAGTATTCTCAGGATTAATCCCAGATTTTGTCATACTTATCATAGCATTTGGATTGGATAGGGACTTTAATTCTCTCAAAATTAATTTTACTTTATTCTGGGTTACGTTCATCTTTTCTTTACCAGTCACCTCAAAATTGTTTTTATTACCAAATTGCTCTTCGCAGTTTTTCATGACCTTTAAAAATATTTTTCGAACTATAAGAATAATTTTTTGTGGTGATTTTTGATTTTCAATCTATTTTTTTACTTCCTTGTCCATCTTATTTTGCCATAGCTTTAGTTTTTAATTCTGGAGGCATTTTTTCAATAGCATAACGCAAGGCAGTACGGGGCATCTTAGATTTATTTTTCACTATATATTCCAATACTTCTTTTTGATGCGCTTCGCTGGCAGCCTTGAGCAACCAGCCATAACCCTTTTGCACTAAATCATCCTCATCCATAAGCAACATATCGGCAATTCCAAAAATTTCTTTTAAAAATTTACCATGCCTGGCAGGAATAATTAAAGAAACTGCAGAAGCTCTTCGCATCCAGCGGTTTTTCGATTTAGTCCATGTTTTTAAATTCTTTAAATACTCTGGGTACATTTCCACAAAAGTACCTATAGTATGATTGCATAAAGTATCACCAGATGCCCAATTAGAAACATAAGTTTTCACCCATTTTTCAAAAATAGTAAAATCAGAAGGTTCATAATTATTATGAATAAGATACGACCAATGACATGCAATAAAGGACTCTTCCATATACCCAGATTGCCATAACTCCTCGCACAAAGCAAATATATCTTTTTTATTCAAGCCTGAAATATCTTTATCATACCTTTTACTAATTTGGCTGACCATCGCTGTTTTTACTCCATAAATTTTCACTTTTTCTTTAAAAAAATTCTGCCCGGTAGCTTTGGTGTGGGGATCGCTATTTTGCTTTAATTCTTTTCTAATTACATTAATTATTGACTTCATTTTATTTATCTCTTTCTAATTTATAGAGTCAATCTTTTCTCGCTGGCGGAGAGGGCGGGATTCGAACCCGCGAGACAGGGGCTACCTGCCTACTCGATTTCGAGTCGAGCGCCTTCAACCAGACTCAGCCACCTCTCCTTTTAACTGCTTAGTTAGATAGTTAGTTGGTTACCTGGTTAACAAGTTGAGGAAGGAAAAGAATAATGAAAAATAAATATTAAATTAATTAACTATCCAAGTAACTAGCTGATCTTGGAAATTAACGTCTTTCTTGAAAAAATTTTTGCAAAAGCAAACCACATTCTTCTTTTAAAATTCCACCTACTACTTCTATCTGGTGATTAAATCTCTTATCCTGGACAAGGTTTATTATACTACCGGCAGCCCCAGCTTTTAAGTCATAAGCCCCAAAAACTAATCTCTTAATTCTAGCCTGGAGCATAGCATAGGCACACATCGGGCAAGGCTCTAAAGTAACAAATAATTCCGTATCTTCTAAATGCCAGCTTCCTAAATATTGGGCAGCTTTTTGCAGGGCTAACATTTCTGCATGGGCGGTGGGATCCGGTAATTTTTCTTTCTGGTTATAAGCTCGGGCAATAATCTTATTCTGATAAACTATTACCGCTCCCACAGGTATTTCCTTCTGTAGGTAAGCAACTTCTGCCTCTTTAAGAGCTTCCCGCATTAATTCAATAAATTTATCATTATTTAAAGGCATAGGTCAAGGGAGGTTTAAAGATAGTGATAATATCTGGTGCGCCTGGAGGGATTCGAACCCCCAGTCTACTGATCCGTAGTCAGTTGCTTTATCCAATTGAGCTACAGGCGCACAACTAAAAGCAAGATTCCCTTTTGATTTTATTATAATTTATTTTCTTAGTCAAATAAATAATATATAGGACAAATTCTAAACTATCAATCCTTAAATCTAAAAGAATAAGCTGCTTACTTGCTCAGTAGCTAAGAAACCATAGTTATATTGAAAAGTAAGGTTAATTTTGTTATATTAATAAGAAAACCACGAACTACTTCCTTTAAAAAGAAGAAAAAGGATATTTCATGCCAGAGCCAATATCAGAACTAAAGGACAAAAGAATTACGGTGATGGGGCTGGGTTTAAACCAAGGTGGCCTGGGAGTGACTCGTTTCTTAGCAAAAAAGGGAGCTAAAATCCTGGTCACGGATTTAAAATCATCTGAAGAACTTAAATCCTCCCTCAGCCAGTTAAACAATTTTAAAATTGAATATGTCCTGGGTCAACATCGAGAGGAAGATTTTATTCATACGGACATGGTAATTCAAAATCCCGCCGTCCCTCATCATTCAAAATACCTAAAAATAGCAAAAAAACATGGAGTACCTATAGAAACTGATTTGGGATTATTCTTAAAATTCTGCCCTTCTCAAAAGATCATCGGTATTGGTGGAACCAAAGGAAAAAGCACTGTGACTCAGCTTATCTACCATATCTTTAAAGAAGCCAATGAAGATTCCATCCTGGCGGGCAATATCGGAGTTTCCGTATTAGACGCTTTAGAAAGGATAAATCCTTTTACCTGGGTAATTTTAGAAATTTCCACCTGGCAGATGGAAGGAATAAGAAAATACATTTTTCAACCTCAGATCGCCGTCTTAACCAATATCTATCCTGATCATTTAGACCGCTACCTTGATTTTAAAAAATATGCCCGGGCAGAAAAATTAATCTTTAAAAATCTACAATCAAAAAATTATTTAGTAACCAATTTCGATAACCCAGAAACTTACCAAGCCAAAGCTGAAACCAAGGCAAAAGTATATTGGTTTAGCACAAAAAAAGAAGTAATTCCAGGCAGTTATCTCCGGGGAGATGATTTAATTTTTCACTCAGGGAAAGAAAGGATTACTTTTACTAAAATTTCTGATATCTCCCTTCCTGGAATACATAACTTAGAAAATATTCTGGCAGCCAGCACTGTGGGTTTTATCCATCATATCTCTCCGGAAATTATTCAAAAAGCCATCAAAAGTTTTTCTGGAATTCCACATCGATTGGAATTAGTTAGAGAGTTAAATAAGATTAAATTTTATAATGACACCTGTGCCACCACTCCTGAGGCGACCATAGCCGCCTTACAATCTTTTCCCCAGCAAAATATTATATTAATCCTGGGAGGAAAAGATAAGGAATTGAACTATGAAGATTTAGTAAAATTTATCAGCGAACATAAACGGATCAAACAGGTTATTCTCTTACAACATCCCGCATATGATGCCTCAGAGAAAATACTTAGTATCTCCCGGAAATATCTCTCTTCCCAAAAAATTTTCTCAGCTTCAGAACTCAAGGCAGGAGTGGAAAGAGCCCTGCAAAAAGCTCAATCTGGTGATCTAATTATTCTTTCTCCATCAGCAGCCAGTTTTGGGATGTTCAGAAATGAATTTGACCGAGGTGAACAATTCATTAAAATAGTAAAAAGCCTATCCCTATAAAATAATTGTTCTTCCGCTTATCCATGAAAAAACAATTTTTCTAGCACTCTCTAACTATTGACCCATTAGAATAAGGGTACCTTAGATATGCCCATAAGATTGAGGATTATAATTATTAGAGGTTGATGCAGCAAGTAAATCAATAAAGAATGCTGCCCTAAAAAACATAAGAATCTTACTGGTGGAAAGGAAGAAAAATCTTTAAGATGAAATTGGCGATTATAACCCGGATAAAGTAAATTTCCACAAAATATCCCAATTAAAACAACTCCAAACCAGGGTAAGAGGGGGAAATAATCGAGAGTATAAAAATGAGGTGGTCTAAATCCCAACCAAAGCAACCAGGTAAAATCCACTACTACATTCTTTAAATATATTCCCATCAGGATACATACTAACCCAAGAGGTAAATTCCAAAAGTGTATTTTCAAAAAAGGATAAGCCAAAATAATAGAAATTCCGATGAGATGAAGTATACCGAAAACAATATAACCTTCTCTTAAAAAAAACCAGGTAACCAGTGTAATCACCAAGCCCCAGGAAAAAATTTTAAGACCTCTTTGGAAATATTTTAAAAATAGGCCTGTCCTCTTTTCCTGATTTACCCGAAAAAAACTTATACTCAATGAAACTCCCACTAAAAAAATAAAGGTAATGGCAGTTACCCGAGCAAAATACATCCAGAAACCGGAATAAACCTGAATAGGATAATGGCCAAAATAATGTAAACTATAAAGCAAATGATAGGTTACCATCATAATGATGGCTATCCCTCGTAAAAAGTCTATTTCCCAGAACCTCTCTTTTAACTTTTCGCCCATAAAATATGCCCTTATCTTTCTTTTTACTGAGTAAAGTATTCCTCGGATAAGTAAAATCTATTACCATACTGAAAAATCAAAACTCTGAAATTTACGATAAATAATTCTAAATAATTAGAATAATAGAATGGGTAAACTAAATCTTGCTATTATTCTATTAATTCTAGAGCAAGCTCTATCATCTGATTAAAAGATTTTTCCCTCTCTTCGGAAGAAGTCTCTTCTTTGGTAACCAAACTATCAGATACCGTTAAAATAGATAGAGCTCTTACCTTAAATTTGGCAGCTAAAGTATATAAGGCAGCTGTCTCCATCTCTACAGCCAGTATTCCATAACTGGCCCAGTGTTTCCAGGATTCTGGTTCATCATGATAAAAACTATCCGTAGTTAGCACACTCCCCACCTTTACTGAAATGCCTTTTTCAGAAGCAACCTTATCAGCCTTTTTTAAAAGTTGGAAATTAGCAGTAGGGGTGTAATCCATACCCTGAAAACGTATTTTATTAATATTCGAATCCGTGGAGGCACTCATCGCCAGGATAATATCTCTAATTTTTATTTCAGGCTGCATTGCTCCACAGCTTCCGATACGAATAAAATTTTTTGCCTGATATTGATTAATTAACTCATGTACATATATGGAAATGGAAGGTATTCCCATCCCGGTTCCCTGAATAGAGACTCTCTTTCCTTTATATATTCCCGTATACCCATACATACTTCGAACCTGATTATAACAAATACTATCCGTTAAAAAATTATCAGCAATATATTTAGCCCTTAATGGATCCCCCGGTAATAATACGGTTGAGGCAATTTGACCTACTTCAGCACCAATATGTATACTCATAACCTCTTCCCCTCCTCAAAATAGATTAAAACAGGAAATCAGAAAATACTGATCTAATTATAATATTCAATGTAGTAAAAAACTATATTTTATAGCTATTACAGTAATTATCTCTTGTATTATCGTTATCGCTCATATTAAGGCACCATCTAGTCTAATCGGACAAAAATACTAAAAAAACTTAACTAATCTTCTGCTCTTTAAATCTTATAATACAGTTTTCGATATACTGTCGGAATTTTCTTCGGTTTACTTTATCATGTCTGGCATCATAAGTGACATAATCTTTAAGATAAGGAGAGCTTTTGGCAAAAATAACGAAGGAACCTCTAAAATAGCGGGATACCAACCTGGCTGAACTGGAAAGTAAAATTCTATTCCCCTTCTCATCATAACCCAGATATCCTTTTTCCCATATTTCTTTATCTGTATAGCGACCTGGCTCAATCTCGGTTAATTTTTCCTTACTTAAAGAAGGGTCAAGATCAGGAGTAATCGGTTTCAAAGGTAAGGTTTCCAAACGAAAATAAGCCCACTTTAGATTACCGGGAAAATAATTAAATTCCAGTAATTTAGGTTTGATAATCCTGATGGAATGTGGGGTATGAATTTCCAGGCATCCTGCTTCAAAAGATTTTCTTGCATCTACAATATCGTGACCACCTCCAGCAGGAAATAGCACATGTACTAAATTTTCCACTGAACCTAACTTTTTGAGAATTGAAATTATACTAGAAAGATCCTCCCAAAGGCAATTGTTTGGGATAACCAGGGGGAATAACTCTCCGATGGTCTTCTCCCAAACAACTAAATTTTCTGTCTCGAAGTCACCTCTACTTAATTCCATAATTTCTCCTTTCTTTTAAAAAATTTTATTTTTCATATAAATATACAAAAATTGCCACTCCCTATTCAAGGTTGAGGCAATTTTAGAATTTTTAATGGACTATCGTTATAAAATAATCTTTTATTTTTCTTTATATTTCTTATCGGGTGCAATAGCTTAACCCTCGAGATTGATAAATAGGTTAACTGAAAATCCCTTCAACTTTTTTTCTCATCCCTTTATCTGGAAAAGAACTAAAAGAGGTATGAACAATTTTTATGCCTTATTGAATCAATACTTTTTAACTTTAATAACCATCATCTATTATACTGCTCTTAAAATCTGATAAGCTTCCTCTTCTCTATTCGCGACCCTGGCCAGGGTCTCAGCAATCTTTTCTTTATTCTGTTGTTTAGCTGCCCGACAAATCTCTATAATCAACTTACCCGATTCATAAAATATATCAGCAACTTCCTGCCATTCTTTTCGATTATACTTTCCCCCCAACTCTTTTAAAACTTGCGATTTCCAGAATCTCATTCCATCACTTCTTTCCAGAGTGCCATTCAGCTGGGGAGGAGTAGTGGCATAAATAATCAGGTGTTCAAAAGAACCTTTATCGTCCCAGTTAAATATTTCCTGGACTAATTTTCTCATTGCTGGTATACCAAAGAGTTTAACTAGAGGATTAAGCATCTTCTCAGCTCTAAATTTTAAACCCTTCTTAGCAATCTCCAATTCAGAAGGCAAATCCTCGGGTAATTCAAAAGTCCTGATGGTATTTTTCTTACTCATCCCGGGAACATTCACCGATAAAGCTTTTTCCAGATCACCATAAGAAACTCTTTCTACTCTTTCCCTACCACAATCCTGGATATAAACTTCTTGTTGTTCATCATCATATCCGACTATTAAAATATAATGAATTGGAATATGTCTGCAGTAATATATTTCAGGATAATAAGGGAGATAATACATATCCAGCGCACCAGCTACCACGGGTTGCTGTTGTTCAATAGATTCTTTAATCTTAATAAGGGTATTTTTAAAACTTTTGTTTTCGCTAATGACTTCTTTAAAACCGATAATGGATCCTAAATCTCTGATTAAATATTTAGTATTAGCACCCCAGTAAACCTGATGTGGTGGATTAATACTTTTAAATTTAAGGTAGGTAAATTCCCCCATCCCGCCGAGTATCGGAAGTAAATAGTCTATATACTTCCTGCCTTTCCATTCCAAAATATCTTCCAGTCCATTACTAAAACAGGTTGATTTCACTACTCGATGGGGAAGATTTAACTTCTTCATATTATAAATTTCCTGTATTTTACCCCAATCATAAGTAATTCATATTTTAATAATATCAGATATTTTCACCTCAGGCAAGGAAAAAATAAAAGCTTTCTGAAGAAGTTTTATAAAGAGGGACAAAACCCTGAAATCCATTCTTGGTTAAAGTTTAAAGAAGAGGTTAAAAAAATCTTTAACTGGCGGAGAGAGAGGGATTCGAACCCTCGGTGCAGGCTTTCACCCGCACAATTGCTTAGCAGGCAACCACCTTCGGCCTCTCGGTCATCTCTCCGTTTTTCAGTATAGCATAAACCTTTTTTTGAGGCAAGAAAGTGAAACAAAAATAAATTACCAATTTCCCCAGATAGTTTATAGCTTTTCTTGCTTTACTTACCCCTTGCGATAAAGATGAAAATATTATAGAATAGCAAAGCGAAATAAATGATGAAGAAGCAATAAAAGGACTTATCATTAGACACCAAGTAAATCTCCCTTGCTAAATCAATCTTCGCGGTTTAATTTCTAATTTTTTACAAAAGGAGACCAGGTTAGGTGAAGCACTATCAATATGAGGTAATTGTAGTGGGTGGTGGACATGCTGGTTGTGAAGCTGCCTTAGCTGCTGCTCGCCGGGGAGCAAAAACCTTGCTCCTTACTTCCAACTTAGATAATATCGCTTTAATGCCCTGTAACCCTTCCATTGGAGGCCCTGGTAAAGGACATGTGGCTCGAGAAATTGATGCGCTGGGAGGAGAAATGGCGAAAAATACTGATAAAGCCACCCTTCATATAAGAATGTTAAATACTAGTAAAGGACCTGCTATGTGGGCTCTCCGGGCTCAGGTGGATAAAAAAATATATACTCAAGAAATGATTCGAGTACTCCGAAACCAGCCCCAGCTGGATCTAATCCAGGAAATGGTAACTAGATTAATAGTAAAAAACTTTAAGGTGGAAGGAGTGACGGTACGAAACAATTTAGAGTTCTTGGCCCCAGTAGTTATTCTTACTACGGGAACCTTTTTAAATGGAAAGATTTATATCGGGCAGACCAGTTATTCGGCCGGAAGGGCAGGTGAAATTGCTTCTTTTGATTTAGCAGAAAACTTAAAAGAATTAGGATTTAAGATGGGTAGATTAAATACCAGTACCCCACCCAGGATAGATAAGAAGACGGTCAACTTTCAGTTCCTGGAAAAACAGGATAGTGCTAATATTCCTCTAGCCTTTTCTTTTGAAAATGAGGGTAAAATTTATAAAGAATTTTCTGTCTATCTTACCAGAACTAACCAGAAAACTCATCAATTAATTAAAGATAACCTTCATCGGGTACCTCTTTTTGATGGCACTATCCAGAGCACTACTATCCGATACTGTCCTTCCATAGAAGATAAAATTATGAGATTTCCCCAAAAAGAATCTCATCCATTATTTTTGGAACCTGAAGGAAGAGATAACGAGGAAATATATCTGCAGGGATTCTTTACCAGCCTTCCTGCAGATGTTCAATGGCAAGCTCTACATACTATTGAAGGTCTAGAAAACTGTAAGATCATTCGTTATGGATATGCCATTGAATATGATATAGTTTATCCTTATCAATTAAAACACTCTTTGGAGACAAAAATGATTAAAGGTCTGTTCCTGGCTGGACAAATTAATGGTACCTCTGGCTATGAAGAAGCAGCTGAGCAGGGTCTAATAGCAGGCATAAATGCTGTACAACTTCTTTCCCATAAATCACCTCTAATTTTAAATCGTTCGGAAGCTTATATTGCAGTAGAAATCGATGATTTAGTTACTAAGGGTGTTACTGAACCCTATCGCTTAAGAACTGGCTTGGCGGAGTATAGATTATTATTAAGACAAGACAATGCTGACTTAAGGCTCACTCCCTATGGTTATAAATTAGGATTAATTTCTGAACCGAGATATCAAAAATTTTTAAAGAAAAAAGCAGCTATTGAAGAAGAAAAAAGAAGGCTAAAAGAAACGAAAATTTATCCTACTGAAGAGATAAATAATCTTTTAATCAATAAATTAAATACCTCTCCTCTTTCTAAATCTACCAACCTTGCTTCTCTTCTGGCTCGTCCTGAAATTAGCTACTCACAAATAGCTTTTCTTGATTCTAGTAGACCGGAACTACCTTTGGAAGTAATCGAACAGGTGGAAATTCAAATTAAATACGCTGGTTATATCCAGCGTCAGGAAATTCAAGTAAAAAAATTCAAAAAATTAGAAAATTTTAAAATTCCCCCGAACATTGATTATTCTAAATTGCATGGCATCTCTCACGAAGGTAAAGAAAGGTTTTCCGAAATACAACCTACCTCCCTGGGACAAGCTAAAAGAATACCGGGTATAACTCCTGCTGATATTACTGCATTAATGATTCACTTAGAAAAAATAAGGAGACAAAAAAATAAAATCCCCCCACCAAAATAATTATTTCTCCAAATCCAATATTTTTTTTGCAGCATTAAGAGTATTCTGCATCAACATTACATTGGTAATGGGACCAACACCTCCCGGGACTGGAGTAATCACCGAAGCCTTCTTCAAAACTTCTTCATAATCCACATCTCCCACCAGTTTGCCTTCTACTTCATTCGTACCTACATCTATAACTACCGCTCCTTCTTTAACCATATCTTGTTTAATTATTTTAGGTATTCCTACTGCCACGATCAATATATCTGCCTGATGAGTATAATACCCTAAATCGTGAGTCCGAGAATGACAAACGGTAAGAGTAGCATTGGCATATTTTTCTTTGAGTAGGAGTATAAGGGTCATGGGTTTACCTACAATACTACTTCTGCCTACTATAACGGTATGTTTGCCTTCCACTAGAATATTTTCTCTCTTCATCAATTCATATACCGCCAGAGGAGTACAGGGTAAAAATTCTGGTTCACCAAGAGCCAGCCTTCCCATATTAATGGGATTAAAGCAATCAACATCTTTCGAAGGATTTACCGCCTCCTGTATCCTTTGCTGATCAATATGTTGGGGAAGGGGTACCTGAACTATAATTCCACTAATGCTAGAATCCTGATTCAAGTTATTAATAAGCTCAAGGACTTCTTTCTCGCTGGTCGACTCCGGAAGGTTATATTTTTCAAAAGCAATCGATACTTTCTCGCAAGCTTTTCCAATCATCTTGACATAAAACATCGAAGCAGGATCTTCGCCTACCATAATTACTCCAAGCTTAGGGGCTAATCTATTTTTCTGGATAAAATCCTCCACCTGCATTTTTAACGAATCATTAATCTCTTGGGCAATCTTTTTACCATCAATAATTTTAGCTACCATAAATATTTCTCCTTTTTATTTTAAATTAAATATTTTTTCATTCTAAAAATGCCGTTAAAAAATATCTCCTGGAACAGTCCAGTTTTAATAAGGCAAGCTCTCTGTCCTAACCTTCTTAAAATAAATTAAAATCCAAACAGACTGCTCTCTAACCTTCAATTTTTTAAAGATATTTTGCATCCATCTAAAAAATTTTAAATCTAAAAAATAAACAGCCTATGTTTATACATAGACTGGTATAATGCTTCATAAATTTTAATAAAAATACTAGTACCCTACATTTTTCCTCTGGACGCGGTTAATGATACTTTTATTAACTGCTTCTTTAATCATAAATCTTACTTTATTACTCTCTAAATTACTCGCTGCCACAATTTCACTCTCTAGTATCTTCCTAGCTCTTTCATATAAATTCTTTTCGGTAGCAGATAACTTATCTACCATATTTAAATAGATGTAGTTTTTTACTACCTGGGCAACTTTCAAAATATCGCCACTGCTCAACAATTCCGACTGAGTCTTAATCCGGTTTTTATAATTCCCCTCAATGTTATTATCTACCTTATCCGCTAATACATTTAAAACTTCCTTTATCCTATCAGGAGGAATAATATTCCTTAATCCTATTTCTTTTGCTTTCTGTACCGGTATCATTAAAGTCATTCCGTTGTTTACTAACTCTAAGATATAATATTTCTGTTTCCTGCCTAAGAAAAATTTATCTTCTATTTTCTTAATATCTCCCACCCCAAATACTGGATGAGAAACCTTTTCGCCAACTTTAAACATCTTCCCCGGATTATTAATTAATCCATTTCTCACTTCCTCTCGCCTTCTAAATAAAGGAAATAATAACCGCTGAATATTTAAAAATTTTTGCCTATAAATATTATGCTTTTTAGTTATGGCCAATCAATCAGGTGATAAATATAATAAAGGCTTTCTGATGAATTAAATAAAATAATTATTACATTATAATTTTATCATTATTTAAGACATAATTCAAACCAGTTTCTCCCCTCCTTCTCTTTTCTTCTTCTAAACTTTAATTACTATTTTTGAATCCAAATAACTATTAATCTTAAATACACTATATTTTTAAAAAATAAAGATGGGTCAAATTTAAAAGGAAAATTATTATGCAAGGTTTCTTTTGAAGGTAAGCGATAAAGGTAGAAAAAGATTTTTTTCCCGAGGTAAAAGAGTTTAAGTAAGATTGGTAAGATCAAAATAATTTTCAAATTTTTAAATATTCAATTAAACAGGTGACAGGCCACATAATGGAGATTATTAGAAGATTGCAAGGGAGGCTCTTCCTCCTTGCATATCTGCTTAACCTGTGGACATCGAGTATGAAATCTACAACCAGAAGGGGGATTAATTGGGCTAGGAATATCACCCATTAAGATTTCTCTTTTTTTTCTATCTTTAGGATCGGGAATAGGTATAGCGGAAAGTAGTGCCCGAGTATAAGGATGTTTAGGATTATTAAATAAATCGATTTTCGGGGCACTCTCCACAATCTTACCTAAATACATCACCGCCACTCTATCGCAAATATGTTTTATTACACTTAAATCGTGAGTCACAAATAAGAGAGTAAGGCCAAATTCCTTCTGTAAATTTTGCAACAAATTAATAATTTGTGCCCGAATAGAAACATCCAGAGCGGATACACATTCATCAGCTACAATAAATTCTGGATTAGTAGCCAGAGCCCGAGCAATGCCTATTCTCTGACGTTGACCTCCACTGAACTCATGAGGATATCTGTTTATTTGATCCGGAAAAAGACCAACTTTTTCCATAATTTCAATTACTCTTTCCTCTCGTTCTTGCTTAGAACCAATTTTATGTACTTCCATTGGCTCAACGATACTCGCTCCTATGGTCATTCTAGGATCGAGAGAACCAAAAGGGTCTTGATAGATAATCATCATTCTCTTTCTAAATTTTTGCATTTCCTTTTTGGGAAGATGAGAAATCTCTTGGCCATCAAAAAAAATACTTCCAGCAGTGGGATCTAAAATTCGTAGAATAACCTTCCCACAGGTAGTCTTCCCACATCCTGACTCTCCTACCAAACCAAGAATCTCTTTCTTCTGGATATAAAAACTTACCCCATCTACTGCTCTCACTAATTCTTTCTTCCCTAAAGGAGATTTCCCCACTAAAAACCACTTTTTTAAATTTTTCACTTCCACTAATTTTTCCATAATCCCTACCCGTTTCTAGAAAATAAATGACATTTTACCAGATGAGAATTTTCCACCTCTATCAATTCAGGGATTTCGGTATAACATTTTTCAAAACTAAAAGTACAACGTGGATGAAAAGGACAGCCGGCTGGCAAATCAAGAAGATTGGGGACCATACCAGGGATGACTTGTAGTTTCCCCATCTCTCTATCCAAGCGGGGTATAGATTTACTCAAGGCCTGAGTATAAGGATGTAAAGATCTTTCAAAGATAGTAAATACCTCTGCATATTCTACAATATGACCAGCATACATTACTGCTACATAATCACACATTTCTGCAATTACTCCCAAATCATGGGTAATTAAAATAACAGAGGTACTGAATCTACTTTTTAAATCATTGATCAATCTTAAAATCTGAGCTTGAATAGTAACATCTAGGGCAGTGGTCGGCTCATCAGCAATAAGTAAAGTGGGATGACATGATAAAGCCATCGCAATCATTACCCTCTGCCTCATTCCACCTGATAACTCATGGGGATAATTATCTATTCTTTTTTCTACATCAGGAATACCCACAATCTTTAATATCTCTAAGGCCTTCTCTTTTGCCTCTCTCTTATTTAAACCCTGATGTAATTGAATAGTTTCAATCATCTCGTGCCCAATGGTGAATACTGGATCTAGGGAGGTCATAGGCTCTTGAAAAATCATGGAAATTTTTCTCCCCCTTATTTTCCTGATTTCTTTATCACTCAGCTTTAAGAGATCTTGCCCTTCAAAATAGACTTCGCCACTGACGATCTTCCCAGGAGGTTGGGGAATTAATCTCATAATTGATAAAGCAGTAACACTCTTTCCGCTCCCTGACTCACCTACAATACCCAAAGTTTTACCCTGATCAACTTTTAAACTAACTCTGTCTACTGCTTTTATTGTCCCCTCATGAGTAAAAAAATGGGTTTTTAAATTTTTTATTTCGAGTAATTCTTTCAACAATTTCTCCCTAGTTAATAATTAATAAATACTCTCATATCCAGATTAAGTTTTAAGTCGAGGATCCAATATATCTCTTAGACCATCACCCAATAGATTAAGACCCAAGACCGAAAACAATATAGCAATACCTGGGAAGGTCGCTGCCCACCATGTTCCACTAACAATATAAGAATAACTTTTAGAAAGCATTGCTCCCCATTCTGGAGTAGGTGGCTGGGCACCTAAACCTAAAAATCCAAGGGCAGCACAATCCAAAATAGCAGAAGCTAGCATTAAGGTACCATAGACAATAACTGGAGCTATACTATTGGGTAGTATATGATAGAAGATAATTCTCCAATCGCTCGAACCAATAGCCTTTTGAACCTCGATAAATTCCATTTCTTTAATATAAAGTACTGCGCTCCGGATAATTCTCGCCATCTGAGGAGTATATACTATTCCTATGGCAATCATTGCTTTACCTAACCCATGACCTAAAACAGTAACAATAACTATAGCCAGAAGTAAGGCAGGAAAGGCAAACATAATATCTACTATTCTCATAATCACTGCATCAATCCATCCTCCATAGTACCCGGCTACCGTACCAAAAGTAATACCCAAAATCATGGCAATACCAACTGCTACAAAACCAGCACTTAAACTTACCCGAGCCCCAAAGAGTATTCGACTTAAAACACATCTTCCCAAAGCATCTGTCCCCAAAGGCATGCCTTTTATTCCTTTCTGGCTCCAAAATCCTGGCTTCAAGGCGTTGAAAAGTTCTGGAGGGGAGGGCATAGGATTATTAGGTGCTAGATAATTGGCAAAAATAGCACATAAAATAAGTATAACAACAATAATTAAGCCAAAAGTTGCTGATCTATTATATTTTAATCTTCTAATTAGTTCTTGACTTTTAGTTTCTCTTAATCGAATATCTTTTTTATCCATAATGAATCCTGGGATCAATATAAACATAGATTATATCGGTAATTAAATTCACAATCACGAACATAAAGGCAAAAAATAATATACAACCCTGAACAGCTGGATAATCTCTCATATTTACCGCATTTACAATGTATCTTCCAATTCCTGGCCAGGAAAAAACTGTCTCAGTTAGTATAGCTCCAGCAAGTAATAATCCAAAATTTAATCCAATAACGGTAACCACTGGAATCATAGCATTCCTTACTGCATGTTTATAAATTACCATCCTTTCTGACAATCCCTTGGCTCTTTCAGTTCTTATAAAATCCTGTCTTAATACTTCCAGCATACTGGATCTAGTTATTCGAGCTATGGTAGCCATAGGGATAGTAGCTAAAGCAATGGAGGGAAGTATCAAATGGCGAAGTGAACTAAAAAAAGCTTCAAAATTACCGGTAATAAGGCTATCCAATAGATAAAAACCAGTAATCTGTTGAAATGATATCATCATACTTATTCTTCCACTAATTGGAAACCACTTCAGAAATACTCCAAAAACCATCATCAACATAATTCCCAGCCAAAAAACAGGCATAGAAACCCCAAAAAGGGCAAATCCCATAAAACTATAATCAATGATGGAGTACTGTCGGGAAGCAGAGATAATACCAGCAATACAACCTATCACTATTGCAAAAAACATAGAAAACATAGTAAGCTCAAAAGTATTGGGAAACCTATCCAATATTTCTTTAGCTACAGATTCATTGGACACTATAGAACGTCCTAAATCACTATGTAAAACCTTATTAAGCCATATCCAATATTGAGTAGTAACCGGTTTATCCAGTCCATACCTTTCTCTAATGGTGTTGATGGTCTGAACCGAAGCATGCTCCCCTGCTATGGTCACAGCAGGATCTCCTGGAGCTAAGTGAATTAAAGAAAAAGATAGAATAGAAACCCCGATTAAAACTGGTATTAACATTAATAATCTCTTAGCAATATACCACTTCATTAATTCCTACCTGACTTATATGCCTAAATTCATTTATAATATACAATTAATAATATCAAAATAACTTTTAGAAAACCTAATTAACTATACAATATAAAAAATGTACTTTCCAGTACATTTTTTATTATTTAGAGTAATTTTGTCTCCAGGGAGGAATAATAATATAAAATTATTCCTCCCTGATTAAGTGAGGAATTTTAAGTTTAAATATCCTTACTTTTCTAACCAGACTGGATAGAAGAACATTCGAGAAGTTGGATGCAGAACAAATCCTTTTACATTTGATCTAAACACTACGCTCTGATTGGCATGGGCAAGATATACCCAACCTGCATCTTCATGAATTAACTCTTGCGCCTTCTTATAGTATTCTGCACGTTGATTTACATCATAAGTCCTCAAGGCTTTAGTTAAAAGTTCCTGGTTTTCTTCGTTAGTATAAAAAGCATAATTTCCTGCTGTTCCTATAGAACAAGCATTAAGGCTATAGAGTACATTCATAAAATTATCCGGATCACCATTATCACCGGTCCAGCCTAAGAGACACATCTGATGCATACCCGCTTCTGTCTCTTGTAGGTAAGTCCCCCAATCTACTTGGTAAAAATTAACTTTAATGCCTATAGCAGACAGATAGCTCTGAATGGCTTCTCCAATTTTAGGTGGATCAAACATATATGGCCTGGAAACAGGCATAACATGTAAGGTAACCTCAAAACCATCAGGATAGCCCGCTTTCTTTAGTAATTCTTTAGCTCTTTCTGGGTCATAGGGGTAATCTTTTATCTCATCATTATATCCCAACATAAAAGGAGGCATACCATTTTTAGCTACCGAGGCAGTACCTCTATAAATATCTCGGACGATTGCTTCTTTATCTATAGCCATATTAATGGCTTGTCGAACCTCCTTCTTGGTAAGAGGCTCAAAGTAACCAGGTGTTTTTTCTAGTGGTTCATCAGGATCTTTTACTCCATTTTCATTTACATCCTTATAACCATAACCGGTATTCATGGCCAGGTAGCCTACATTCATTCCTGGTTCAGACATCAATACAAGATTAGAGTTTGCCTTAATACGTTCAAAGTCTGCGGGATTGGGATATTCCATGCCGGAAATCTCTCCCACTTCTAAAGCCAATAAGCGAGCAGAAGGATCAGGGATAACCTTGAAGATTAATTTATCTAGTTTAGGTCTTCCCCTCCAATAATTTTCGTTAGCTTCCAAAGTAATATGGTCATCCTTTACCCATTCTACAAACTTAAAAGGACCAGTGCCGCAAGGATATTTAAAAGCATCTTCTTTATACTTCTCAGCATTGGTGGGACTCACTATATTTACTGTAAACATAGCTAAACTGGTCATTATAGAAGCATTTACATCTTTTAAGATGATCTTTACTGTATAGTCGTCAATCTTCTCTACTTTATCAATATCGCTAAACATATATCCCCAGTATGCCCATTCACCATATTGATGATAAGGATGATTAGGATCATATTGTCGAGCAAAGGAAAAGACTACTGCATCTGCATTAAAATCTGTCCCATCGTGGAATTTTACTCCCTTTCTCAGATGAAAAACTATTTCCTTTCCATCCGCGGAGGTCTCCCAAGAAGTGGCTAAACAGGGTTGAATTTCAGTAGACCCCTCCATATATTCAACCAACCCTTCAAAAATATTATCCATGCGGGATATAGATTCACCATCAGTTACATCTGCAGGATCTAAACGAGCTGCATCTCCACTATTCCCGAATACTAAGATACCAGTTGCCGAAGCTCCTATCCCTATGCTGAATAAAAATAAAAGATTTAACAACAAAACGAAAAAAACTCTATTTTTCATCTCTTAATCTCCTTTCTTAATAATTAAACAAATAAGGTAATAAATTGCATTCTATAATTGAATTATTGAAAAAACGATTAACCTCCTTTCTAATTTTTTATCGAATTTATATAATTTTACTATATTATACGGGTTAGTCAATATATTTATATTCTTTTTTTGAGGATTTCACTACTTCAAGTAAGATAAAGGATTAAGGGGTTTACCGCTGGATCTAATTTCAAAATGGAGGTGGGGACCGGTAGCATTTCCGCTTCTACCTACTTTTGCAATAATACTGCCCTTTTCAACATATTGACCTTTTTTTACTAAGTTTACCGAATTATGAGCATATACTGTAGAATATCCATTATCATGACTTAAAATTACTATATTACCATAACCTCGCATATAACCAGAAAAACTTACTGTGCCCTTCTCTGCAGCTACAATATTAGTCCCCAGAGAACTACTTATATCAATTCCTGAATGAAATTCCTGTCTCCCGCCGATAGTTCTTATTCCATAAGAGGAAGTGATTCTTCCCCTCACTGGCCACATGAAATTAATTACCTTACTTCTAGCCGCCGATACTTGAGGAATTAATAATCTCTGCCCTACTGAAATCTTTGAGATATTCGAAAGATGGTTAGCAGAAATAATAGTATCTAACTTCACATTATAGTCACGAGCGATACTCCAGAGACTATCTCCTTTTTTTACATAATAAATTATATCTTCAGTCTTAGATTCCTGATTATACCCTTCTGCTTGAGCAACATCCAGATTACTAATCGGTATCTTCAGAACTTGACCGATAGATAAATTAGATATTTCAGTCAAATTGTTGGCAGAAATTATCAAGTTCATCTTAACATCAAATTTTCTGGAAATACTCCACAAGGTATCTCCTTTTATTACTTTATAATTAATAATAGTGGATTCTTGCTCTTTCAGGTTGTATTCTGCCCCACCAGTAGCGGGAATTTCTAATTTTTGACCCACATTCAAAATATTTTGATTGTTGAGGTTGTTTATATCCGCAATTAAATTAGGAGATACCCCGTATTTTCTACTGATACTCCATAAACTGTCTCCCGGCTGTACTACATAAATAATAGGGGAGACATCCTCTTCTTGTGAAGCAGTTTTATCCTCTAAAATATTTTTCTGCTTATTCTGTTCTGGTTGGGAACTAAAAGATGGGGAGGGAGATATCTTTAATTTTTGTCCTATAGAAATTAAATCGGGATCAATAAGATTGTTAAGCATGATAATAGACTCTATTTGCAAATTATAATACTGAGCAATATTCCATAGAGTTTCACCTTTCTTTACCACGTGGATAAGATAATCTTGACTGGTAGAGGGAGGGGGTAAAGTATAGTTTGGTATTTTAATAACTTGTCCTATGGATAGGATATCTTCTTCTTTAAGATTGTTGAGCAGTAAAATTTGTTGCAGGGTAATGTTGTAACGATGAGCAATATTCCATAAGGTATCGCCCTTTTGAACTTGGTAAGTAAAAAATTCATCATTTCCAGAAGAAGTAGAATAAAAGGTTAAAAACAGGGTAATAGCAATAAATAAAAATATCTCTTTCTTGTAGCGAGAATATTTTCCTTTGTGGTCCATTAAAGGAAACGCTCCTTAATTAGATTAGGCTACCAATCTGTATCTCTCTTGGAAAAAAATTTAAACCTTAATTAAAATTTAAGTAAAAATATCCCCTCTTAAATCAACATCTCTGAATAATCTCTTTTTTAGAGCGCCTGAATGGGTCGTTTTGAAAAATTTGATTTAATTGTTACTTTGCCCTTTTTAAAGGAAAGAATATTTGCATTTTTTTATTTTTAAATAATTTTTTAAAACCTATAATAATTTAAAAATTTTTATTTCTTTCGCTATCTTTTTTTAAAAAATGATCAATGTCTTCTTTGTTAAACCGCCAAATTCTTCCAATTTTAATGGCGGGAATTTTATGCTTTCTTGCCCACTGGTAAACAGTTAGAGGTTTAACCTGTAAATACTTAGCTACTTGTTTCGCCGTTAAATAATCTTCCATGGCTCTACTCCTTGACCTAGGTCATAAAATTTATCTGTTAATATATTATTAGTTTTTCATAATTTTGTCAATTTTTATATATTTTTTTTCGGAAGATATATAAAATAACCATTTGCTTTCGTTATTCAGTATTATTGGCAGGACTTAGAGGTTTTTTAATTATTTTTCTCCTTGTCTTGATGTAAAATATCACCCAGTTCTTTAGCCAGACGATAAGGTTTGGTTAAAATTCTGATCGGGATTGATTTTAAAAATTGGGATAAATCTCCCTTGATTTCCTTGGTCAGACGATGGGGCTTGGTTAATACTCGATCTATAAAATCGGCAGTATACACTTCTACTAATTTTTCCCGACTTATTTTTATTTCATTTTTACAAATATTACATTTAATAAACTCTAAATAATCGCCTTTATAGACAATGGTATGTTCCGTTTCCTTATTACAATGAAGACAGAAAAGTAATGTTTTTAATTTAGTAGTCAATTTCTTAGAGGTTTAATAAATTTAAACCAATTCTCCTTTTTAAATTTCTTATCAGACAATTTTTAACCAAGAATAAATTTTAATCTCTGATACATTAGATACGATTTCATTACCTTTTTAATGTGCTCTCTGGTTTCAGAATAGGGAATATCTTCAATAAAATTATCCTTATCGGACCAATCATACTCATTGAGCCATTTACTGGTTATACCGGGACCAGCATTATATCCAGAGATTATTAAGATTTGATTATTCTGGAATTTTTCCTGCAAATATTTAATATACCAGCAACCTAGATTAATATTTATTTCTGGGGAAAATAACATTTCCTCTGAAAAATTCTCCCATTCTAATTTCTTAGCAATCTCCTCTCCAGTGGAAAAGATTATCTGCATTAATCCTTTTGCTCCAGCTACTGATTCATTCCCGGGATTAAATCTACTCTCCTCCCTGATCATAGCTAAAACAAGCAAGGGGTCAATTTGATATTTCAAGGCGTATTCGGTAATTATTTCTTCAAAATATACAGGATAAAGCTTTCTCCATAATTCCAAAGGTACTTCATCTAATAGTTGGTTGTTAGTCAAGTAGCTAAAAATAATCTCTGTAAAGTTTAAAGAAGTGTAGTAATCTTGACTTTTTTGATAAACCTCACTTAGTCTGAATAATAAAAAGATATTCCCTAAATGATAAGTTAATGCTTTTTTTAATTCAAGGATAGATTCTCGGTAAAAAGTAATTTCCTCAAACAGCTCTGCTTTCAATAATGATAATCTGGCTTTTTCTTCTATATTACCATATTTTTTTAAAAAATCCTCTAAACTTATAAAATTTTCCTTCTGGGTAACTAAAAAAGGCCAGAGATAAGCAAAAGTGCCTTTTAATTCGAGTACTCTTTCTGTATAATAACTGACCGGATACTCCCGAACAAGTCTCTTAAAAATCACGTCGGCTTCCTCTTCTAAACCCATATTCTCTAACACCTTACCTCTCCAGAATAAGGCATCATCTCCGAACTGACTACGGGGATAATTTTCTGATAATTTCTCATAATAAATTAAGGCTTCAGAATTATTACCCTCTTGAGTATACAGACGAGCCAAACTCCATAAGGAATTAGCCGCTTCATCAGTATTTGGGTATTTTCCTACTAGCTCTTTCCATAAAGAAATGCCCTTCGTTCTTTCCCCCAATCTAAAATATGATTCTACCAATCTAAGATAAGCCTGGCGGACATAATATCCTTCCCCATACGCATCGATAATGTTTTTATATCTATCAATGGCTTTATGAATCTCTCCCCTTGCCAGTAAAGAATTAGCAGCAAAATAATTTGTTTTGATAACCAGTTCCTGGTTAGAGGGAAATAATCTAATAATTTCCTCACATAGGCTAAAGGCTTCTATATATTTTGCTTGGTAATATAAACTCCTTACCCTCTTATAATAAACTTCTCCTATATCGGTAGCTCCAGGGAAAGATTTAATAATCTCCATCAGTAAATCACCTGCTTGCTCGTACTTCCGATATTTAAATAATATATCTGCACATTTTACCATTACTGTATAAGGAACTTTGATCTCTTTTGCACTCTCTTGCAGTTCAAAAAAATATCTCACTAATAGTTCTTCTGGTTCTGAGTTTCTTTTCCAGGGATATCCCTTATCCAGGATTTCATATAGACTATTAAGAGCGGCAAGAAAATTTTTTTTCTGCCAGTATAAGCGAGAAAGTTCTAGTAATACTCCAGCTTTAAATTGACCATCTTGAGAACTTTCCAGTGAATTTTTAAAATAAACCAGGGCAGAATCAATTTCTTTTAATTCAAGATAAAGGGAGGCAATCTGGTAATAAACCTCGGGGAGAATCAAACTTTCAGGGTAAGTAGTTATTATTTTCTTAAAAACCTCGATAGATTCTGGAATATCTCCTCTTAAACGGTAAGTATCTGCAAGATAAAAGATAGAATAATCAGTCAAGATAGGATCTTTTTCTACTAAACTATGGTAAACTTCAATAGCCTTATCTAAATCGTTCATCTTTTTATATCCTTCACCCAGTAAAAATTGGGCTTTGAGATAAAGGGTTAGATTTAGTTTAGAATATTTGATCTCAGACAACAAAGAAATAGCTTGGGATAGATCACCTTTTCTAAAAAACTCCAGTCCCTTTTGATAAATATCTAACTCTATTTCAATGTCCTTAGAAGAATCCGAATTTTTTTCTAAAAGTTGGGAAAGATAAAGTATTTTTAATTGGTTAGATTCAATTTCCGTTAATTCATCATTTGTAGCTAGAACTTCAAATTTCCCAAATAAACTAATTATTAACACCATCAGCAAAATTATGTATTTAATCTTTAGATTTATCTTTAACTCTACCAACTTTTTACTCCTGAAATACTTTCCCCATTGAAATTACTGCCTCTTCAAAGGAGAAAAAATTTTTTCATTTACTCTTTTTTTAGTAAATTTATCAACCCTGACTCACTATCAGAAAAGAGTACTCTTTTTATTTCTTTTTAATTGCCTTTAATTTCAGAATTTAAAGCTTTATTATTGAAAAGCTTAAGGCAGGCATCCACTACTTTCGCATCAAAAAAAATATTCTTATTCCAGGAAATTTCCTCTATTGCTTTATTAATACTAAGAGCGGGGCGATAAGATCTTAATGAGGTCATTGCTTCAATAACATTTGCCACAGCCAAGATTTTTGCTTCTATACAGATTTCCTTATCCTTTAAACCCCTGGGATATCCTGAACCATTAACCCTTTCCTGATGTTGGTAAATAATCTCCGCAATAGGCCAAGGAAATTTTACCTTTTTTAAGATATCATAACCAATTTTGGGATAATTTCTAACTAAATTAAATTCGACATCCACCAATTGTGAAGGTTTAATGATGATTTCAGTAGGCACATTAATCTTTCCAATATCATGAATTAAAGCCGCAATTCTAAGTCCATCAATTTGCCTTGGGGATAGTTTCATTTCCCGGGCTATAGCTACCGCAAGCTTGGCCACTCTTTGCTGATGGCCTATAGAGTAAGGATCTTTTAATTCCAGTAGTTTGGAAATTGCTTTAGCCAGATCTTCAATAAGCCTTTTTTGTTGGTTATAATTTTCAACAAGTTTTTTCTCTAATTCTAATATCTTTTTCTGCATCTTGGGTAGATCTCTCTTTTGTGGCCTCCCCATTTTTTTTGCCTCATTCATATGAAAAAATTCACCCTCTTGAAAAAATTTATATTAATTTATCTCATATTATAGCTAACAATCCTTATATTAATTTCTAAATTCAATAAACTATAAACTTAGAAAGTATCTTATCAATGTATTGAAATATTTTATCCTCATATTTTCAGGAATCATTAATTATTTTAAAAATATCATCATAGAGATTACTAAAAAGTTATTTCCTTATCTCTTTAACCATAAGGGGTTCTACATGGATAGTAGTCTCAATATTCTTCTTTTCTTTTATCTTTTTTTCTAAACTTTCAGCTATTTCATGAGCTTTATCCAGTCTATAATCTGCTGGCAATCTAATATGAAAAGTCAACTCCCGGTTATCACCATATTTGTGCAGGTGAAGGTGATGTAATTTTACATTTTGAGATAATTGGTCAGCTACAATTTTCCTGATCTCTTCTTTAAAATCATCAGAGGGTTCTTCTCCAATCAAAATACTAATTGACTCTTTTAAAATGATATAGGTAGTATAAAAAATAATAAAGGAAACCATTATGCCTAGGATACTATCAATCCACCAAAAATATTTTCCCACAAAAATTCCTAATAAAATAATAAAAGAAACCAGAGCATCACTTCTATGATGCCAGCCATCGGCTATAAGAGAACGAGAGCTTATTTTCTTTCCCGCTCGTATTGAAAATTGCGCCAGGGCTTCCTTTACTATAACCGAAACAACAAATAAGAAAATAGCTAAACTTCCAAAAACAGCAGATTGACGAAGGATAAACTTTTCTATGGAGTCAATTAAAAACTTAACTCCTACCACTGCTAATAATGTACCTATAATTACTGAACTAACCACCTCTGCCTGACCATGACCATAAGGATGTTCTTTATCTGCGGGTTTAGAGGAAATCTTGAAACCCAAAATTACCACTAGCGAGGTAAGGGAATCCGAAAGGGTATGCCAGGAATCAGCTATAATAGCAATAGAAAAGGTCTTCAATCCAACCCAATATTTAAATCCAAATAAAAGGGTATTCACTATAACAGAAATAATCCCTTCTAAGTATCCTAAAGAGATTTTATATTTTTCAGTAGTATATTCTAATGAATTTTTTTTCATTTCTAAACCTTTCTCAGTAAATGAAGATTAATTATCTTATCTTTAATAAATCGACATACTTTTTAGTTTCTACCTGATAGAATTCTTTAATTTTCTCTAAAATGGCTTCTTCCCATTCTCTTTCTTTTATTATCTTCCCCAAAACATATATATCCAGAGTGGAAACCTCATCAATTTTGTTAATCTTTTTTAAAACATCTTCTAGCTGTTTCCAGGCATCACTATTCTTGTTGGGTAAAGATACTCTCTTTTTTTCGGAGATTTTAAGTTTATGATCACTTCCTCTAATTACTTCCAGCCCCTCCTGGGCAGCATAGGTCAAGATTACCTTCTTCAACTCTTCTAATTCTTCTTCTATTTTTTTAATCTTTTCATTATATTCTCTCTTTTTTGAATCAAGATCTACAAAAGCATTAACCAGTTTAACACCATCATCTTTTAAAAACTCGTTAGGGGTTAATCTCTCTACTTTATCTTCATGCTTTTTCAGTGAGCATAAATCGGTATAAGAACACCAGGCACAAAAATTACTTTTCTTGGGTAAAAATTCTTCCTCCTTTTCGATCTTCTCTATTAAGGAAATAAGATCAGTTTTTAAGAGCTCCAGTTCAACAGCAGAACGAGTAGAAATTATTTCCACATCAAAAACAACATAATGCCAGACTAGATTCACTTTCTTCACATCGTTCCAGAGATTTTGTAAGCCCAATTGATAGAGAGCTAATTGTCTATCTTGATCCATTTGTTTCTGATCAGGTAAAAAATTAGAAGTCTTGTAATCATGAATCTCATAAGTACCATCGGCTAACTGATCAATCCGATCGATATAACCTTGAATTAAATATTTTTGATTTCCCTCTAAGTCAATATTTACTCTTCTTTCAGTTGCCAGTATTCTGCTCTTGTTGAAGGGATAATATCTCCGGTAATAATCTTCAATACATTTTCTTCCCAGATTTTTATAATCATCTATTGTTCTTTCTTTTTTTACAATAAAGATGTTTTGATGATAGTTTTTATTCCAGAGGTCCCCATAATAATTAATCAATTCTTCCAGGGAGATTAATCGAAATCTCAATTCTTGATATAATCTCTCCATCACCTCATGAAAACGTGAACCCAAAAAAGCCTCTATGTTCTCTTCCTCACGCTTAATCTTATCAATATAATTGAATTTATATTTGAGAGGACAATTCTCAAAGGCATCCAGTCGAGAATAAGAATAGTAAGTCATAAATAAAATCTCCTCACTTTCACCTTATTTTCAGGCGAATTCAGTGCAGTACTCTTTCAAATGTTTATTCTGATTTAGTTGGACCAGACAATACCCTCTAACCATTCTGTGCGATAAAATACTATAAGAGGCAGTATCAAAATGAATTTTCCAGAAATAGGGAGAGCCGATATTAATACAAGCTGCAATAAGAGGTTTCAATACCGCCCGATGAGAAACCAGGGCTAAAACCTCTCCAGAATATTGGCTAACTAGATTATCCAAACAATGCTTAGCCCTTATTTGAACATCATAAAGAGTCTCCATACCTTTTAATTTTAGCTTTTCTGGATTGTTTAACCAGAGTCCCCATTCTTGAGGATATAACTGAGCAATCTCTTGCATCAGACGCCCTTCCCAGCTTCCCAGTTCTATATTATTTAATCCTTCCTCTATCCTGACTTCTAAATCATGTTCACGGGCAATTATTTCTGCCGTCTGCCTAGCTCTTAGTAGGGGACTGGTAAAAACATACCTGATAGGAAAACTCTTTAATTCCCGAGCTAAGTCTCGAGCTTGGTCTAAGCCCCTCTCGTTTAAGGGAAAATCTGATCTTCCCCTGAACATCCCCTTGATATTCCCCTCACATTCCCCGTGTCTGATTAAAATTATAGTTGTCTCTTTTAATCTTTCCAATATTCCTTCCTCCTTTTCCTAAAATGTAAAAAAAAGTGCCTGGCACCTTTTTTTACATTTTGCCTCTCCATTCCCTAAAAAACTGTTTCAAAAAAAGATTTAAAAAGCGATGCCTTCTTTTTGCCATCTTCTTACCTAAAGGAGTATACATCATATCTTTAATTTTCAGCAATTTCTCATAAAAATGATTAAGGGAAGGAGCAGTACTGGTTTTATACTCCTCCTGGGTAATCTTTTTGTTTGGTTTAAGGGCTGGGTCATAAATGGGTCGATGATAATAACCTCCATAGGTAAATGCTCTGGCTATACCAATGGCACCAATAGCATCCAGACGATCTGCATCAATCACTGCTTTTAATTCCTTAGAAATTTCTCTATGATTAGAAGAACCTTCTACCTCTCCCCTTTTATCTTTCTGAGGCAAGGTATGCATAAAGGAGATACGGGAAGTCATTTCGATTATCTGGTTAATTAATACGGGTGAAATTTCTAGAGAAGAAAGTAATTCTCTTATTCTCTTTTCTCCGGCTTTCTGATCTCCTTGAAAAAATTTATAATCTCCCAGATCATGGAGAAGGGCTAATAATTCTACCATAAACACATCAGCTCTTTCTTCCCGAGCTATCTTTAGAGCCAGATTTCTTACCCGATGAATATGCCACCAATCATGACCAGTGCTATCCTTACTAAGTATCTCTCTTACCAGGTTTTCAGTTTTTCTAATGATTTCTTCTTTATCCATCTTTTAAAACTTTTCGAGAATACAGTTAATTTTTAACCTATAGTTTATTAATTTTTGACCTTGATTATCTCTAATGTACTATAATTAAATCATATTTTTGTGTCCCCAGGCCGATCTGCTCAGCATAATTCAATCCTGCTTCTCCCTCCGCACTACTATGTATAATACTAAATTTATCTTTTCCTGAACTGAATCCTCTTTCTTCTAAAATGGAACCTTTAATGGCAGGAGCCTTATTGACCAGATCAAGGCAAGCCCTATCCAGGGCAACAGGATCAAAGGAAGCTGCAATTCCGATATCAGGAACAATAGCCAGATCATTATAATCCCAACAATCACAATAAGGAGAGACATTCATGATAAAGCTTACATGAAAATGGAATTTGTCTTTTAAAACTGCATAAGCATATTCTACAATCTTTTCGTGTACTATATTATTTGCTTCATTTGAACCTGCTACAGCTGCTCCATATTGACAAACTGCTACACATTGACCACAACCAATACATTTTTGATAATCAATTTCTGCTTTCCTATTTTTATCAAAATGGATGGCTTCCTGCGAACAATTTTTAATACACTGTCCACATCCTACACACTTACTAAGTCTTATTTCTGGTTTAGAACCAGAATGCATTTCCATTTTTCCAGCTCGCGAACCACTTCCCATACCAAGATTTTTCAAAGCACCTCCAAAGCCAGTGATTTCATGCCCCTTAAAATGAGTCAAAGAAATAATAATATCCGCATTGGCAATAGCCAAACCAATTTTAGCGGTTTGAAAATATTTTTTATAGATAGGAACGGGATAATATTCTGTCCCCTTTAATCCGTCCGCAATAATGACATCACAACCCACAGTAATCCGGTTAAAACCATTTTCCATGGCGGTATTCAGATGATCTATTGCATTTGCCCGCTTCCCATGATAAAGAGTATTGGCATCAGTCAAAAAGGGTTTTCCACCGCATTCCTTTATTAACTTTACTATGCAGGCTACATAATTTGGTCTGATATAAGAAAGATTCCCTGGCTCTCCGAAATGCATTTTTAAGGCAACAAACTTATCTTGAAAATCTATCTTCTTTATCCCGGCATATAAGACCAATCTCCTCAATTTATCTAATAAATTACTTCCTGATTTAGCCCTTAAATCAGTAAAATAAACTTTTACCCTATTCACCATGCTTCACCTCTTTATTTATTAATTTACCAATATCTATGTACCAAATTTAACCTTCGAAATAGATGAAATCAAATTAATATCTCCATATCATCATAAGCTAATTTTATTCCTGGAAATTGATTTAAAAACTCTATTTCTTTTTCAAGTAGTTCTTTTCCTAAATGACTAAAGACAATATTTTTTATCTTATATTTCTTACACCAGTTTAATTGGGTGACCATCCGGGCATGACCAAAAAACTGATCTCCTCTTCGTCTAACTAAATTGGTCTTCCAGGATGAACCATCACCAATATAAAGACTTACCCCGGTTAAGACTTTATTTTTTTCTAGAATATCCACGACATCGGGATTATAAACCATATAAAAATCGCCAAAAATTTTTATTTTGAAACCTACTGCTGGACACCTGAGGGAATGTAATACGCGATAGGGAGTTATTTCTAAAGGACCAAAATTATACCTCTGATCAGGCAGTATTATCTTATAATTTACCGGTTTATATTTCCCATAACGCAAGGTTTCTTCGGTTAAATACACCGGGATCTTGATTGTAAAATCTTCTTCTAACCAGATATAATGATCGGGATGGGCATGGGTAATTAGCACTGCATCCGGTTTGATCTCCTCGAGCCCGCTTCGGTGAATTCTTCCATAATCTATTAATAATTTAAAACTTTGATTCTCTATTACCACTGAAGAATGGTAGTGATGCCGAGTATTTTCTTCTTCAATCTCTCCTTTTGTTCCCAGAAAAATTACTTTAGCCATTTAAAAAATCCTGGAATGCTTAAATTATTGAATAAAATATTAGACCAACAGGGTAGACTTTCCTTCTTCTTTGTTCAAAATTTTTTATTAATTAATCATTCTTTAACCTCTAAGGTCCTTATCATTATACTAAATACTAACCGGCTATTCTCAACACTCCCGCTCCTTGCATCTTCCCCTCTTTAACCAAGATTAATGCTTTATTCGCCTCTTCGAAGTTAAATTCCTGAACTTTAGGTATAATAGGTATTCTTGCCGCCAGGGTTAAAAATTCTTGAGCATCTCTTCTGGTTACATTGGCGGTGCTTTTTATTTCCTTTTCATACCAAAGGTGCATGGCATAATCTAATTCAGGAATGGGAGTCTCTTTGCGAATGGCATTAATTACCAATCTTCCTCCCCTTTCTAAGTTTCTTAAAGCTTCTTTCACGGGAATGCCAACCGGAGTAAAATCGATGGCACAGTTCAGTTTCGCTGGAGGAGTATCTCCAGTTATTCCAACCCAATTTGCCCCCAACTGTTTAGCCAGGTTTTGATGCTCTATCTGGTTTGGTCGGGTAAAGACAAAAACTTGACTGTAGGGATAAAGATACCGAGCGACCTGAATAATGATATGGGCGGATGCACCAAATCCATAAAGACCTAATACCTTACCATCTTCCAATCCGGCAAGTTTTAAGGCTCTATAACCGACTGTTCCTGCACAAAGAAGTGGAGCAGCCTCCTCATCAGAAAATCTCTCTGGAAGAGGATAAGCAAAATCTTCTGACACTACCGTATATTGAGCATACCCTCCATCCACATCTTTCCCAGTCCATTTAGCCTGAAGGCATAAATTCTCCTGTTCATGAAGACAAAAAAAACATTTCCCACAAGCCCAATTTATCCAGGCAATACCTACCCGGTCCCCTTTTTTAAATTTACTTGTTCCCGGACCCAATTGTTCTACTCTCCCTACAATCTCATGCCCTAAGACTATAGGGAGTTTGGTGGGGAGTACCCTGCCTTCTATCTCGTCTAATTCCGTATGACATATCCCACAGACAGAGACCTTAATTAAAATTTGCTTAAATCCGGGTTCTGGAAGAGGTATATCCTCTATCTGCAAAGTATCTTCCTGAATAGAAGAAATCTCTTTTAATACCATCGCCTTCATATTATTTCTCTCCCTCCGAACTTAGCACTTAATTTCCGCAAAAATAAGTGATAAACCAGTAAAAGCTAAACCAAAAAACTATAGGGTTTCTATTTTCAATAAATTAGTAGTTCCCGGAATCTTGAAGGGGATCCCTGCGGTAATAATTATCTTATCCCCTTTGCTGGCTAATCCGGTTTTTAAAGCAATCATTTTGGATTTTTCGATCATATCGTCAGTATCTTCCAGTTCCTCAGATTTACAGGGAAATATTCCCCAGCTGAGGTTAAGTTTTCTCACCGTATCATCATTAGTGCTAGCGGCAATAATGGGTACTGGTGGACGATATCGAGAGACTAAACGGGCAGTACTTCCGGAAAAGGTATAAGTAATAATAGCCTTAATTTTTAAATTAAGGGCAATTTGACAGGTAGCATAACTGATGGCATCAGGACTGGTAGATTTTACTGAAAGAGATCTTTCTCTCAAAATATTCTCATGATTTATTACCTTCTCTGTTCGTTGAGCAATCTTTTTCATGGTAATTACCGCTTCCAGAGGATAATTTCCTATAGCGGTCTCTTCAGAGAGCATCACCGCATCCGTTCCATCCAGAATAGCATTAGCTACATCGTTTACTTCTGCCCGGGTTGGCCTAATCTCATTAACCATAGACATCAACATCTGCGTAGCAGTAATGACAGGTTTTCCCAATATATTACATTGTTTGATAATCTCTTTCTGAATTAAGGGGACTGTCTCTAAAGGTATCTCTACCCCCAGGTCTCCTCGGGCAATCATTATTCCATCTACTACTTCGATTATTTCCTTTAAATTTTCTACCGCTTCTCTTTTTTCAATCTTAGCAATTAAAGAAATATTTTCTGCTCCTTTTTTCTTTAAAATATCTCTCACTCCGATTACTTCTTCTGCTCTTCTAATAAAAGAGAGACCAATAAAATCTACTTTATGTTTAATTCCAAATAAAATATGTTGATAATCTTTTTCAGTTAAAGAAGGAATATCAGCACTCATATCAGGAATATTAATTCCTTTATGAGAACTTAATTTCCCTCCCTTAACTACCCTACAGATAACATCATGGGCGGTAATATCTTTTACTCTTAACTCTAAAGTACCATCAGCCAAAAAAATACGCTGTCCCCTCTTAACACTCTGGGGTAAATTTAGAAAGGTAACTGAGACCTCTGCTTCATCTCCCGGAACCCTCCGGGTGGTGAGAGTAAACTGAGTATCTTCTTTTAAAAGAATGATCCCCTTTTTAATCTTTCCGATCCTGATTTTAGGGCCTTCTAAATCTTGCAGAATAGCCACCGGCTTACCAATAAGGGTAGAAGCTTTACGAATATGGTTCATTACTAGAAGATGTTCTTGGTAGTTGCCGTGAGAAAAATTTAGGCGAGCCACCTCCATACCTTCCTTGATTAATCTCATGATTTTATCATAAGAATTGCTTGCTGGTCCAATAGTACATACTATCTTTGTCTTTCTCATCTTTTAACTTCTCGATAAATAAAGAGCAATATAAAAAATCCTTTTAAGGGACAGGAAAAATATTCGAGACAAGTTTTTAAATCTATTATAACATAATATTTTTTAATTCCGAGGGATTTACTAACCTTTCCGGACTAAAATTTTGATTAAGTATTTATAAATTTCCTCACATTACTATTGACTTAAAAAGGGAGAAAGAAATTTAACTAACGGGGAGAAATTTTAG